>WLWD01002981.1_pt1 | contig 60841 bp, 38 predicted proteins | sample 6712731 | NCBI WGS metagenome assembly WLWD01 (sample SAMN12718690, study PRJNA576275) | sponge metagenome | isolation source: marine sponge | host: Mycale hentscheli | place: New Zealand: South Island, Marlborough, Capsize Point | collected 2014-11-01 | reverse complement strand
TGAGTTCCCTGAAATCAACGCACAATCGTACACTGCCATCTTTCTTCCTCACCGGGACGATAGGGCTGCACCATTCAGAATCACTGGGTACAATAATCCCATCATCCAGTAATATACGTATTTCCGCCTCTACATCTTCTTTTATCCTCACTGGAATGTTTCTAGGGGGGATATTCACTACATTGGCACCTTCCTCTAGAACTATTTTGCAAACACCTCTCACACACAACCCAGGTTTATTGCTAAAACACTCACTATGCCTCTCCAAACAATTACCAATTTCCTCCTCACAATACCCATCACACAATGCACTACCCAAAATTTTCCTCTCAACCCACTTCTCCATTTCCACATCCTCCTCAGCAACAACGCTTATTCCCGCAACTAATTTCAATTTCTCCCCCGCACAATACCTTTTCAGGTTGTTGATATGGGCAATTCTCTCGTGTTCCGACTCAGGTTTCTTAATCCTGTACGTAACTCTCGAGACTTTTTGTGAGATCACATAGGGGCCTTCCCACGAAGCCGACAAGGCTGCCTTTAGCCCTGGCACTCTCAGAAGGACTTCGCTCCCAACATCAAACTCTCGTTCCACCTTGTTTTTGTCAAAGCTCTCCACCCGTTTCTCGATAGTCTCAATCTCCTGTGCACTCGCCATGTCATGGATCAGATCTAGCTTGTCCTGTAGTTGACACACCCACTCACAAACATCCAAATCATCATAATCCTTGTCCACCCACCCAGAGTATAGCAAGTCTAAGGGTCCCACCATTTGTCTACCAAAGACCAGCTCGTGGGGTGAGAAGCCCGTTGAGCGGTTGGTCACCTGTCTTAGTGTGAACAGGGCCATTGGCAGAAAGTCAGCCCAATCGATGCCCTTTTCCACTGCCTTCGCAAGCATTGGTTTGAGCGTGCCGTGGAGGCGCTCAAGGACACCATTGGATTGTGGCCTATAGGGGGATGTGTGGATTAGGTCACACCCAATGACTTCGCACAGCTTGTCGCATAACTTGCCGACAAAGACAGTGCCTCTGTCCGTCAGTATTCTGGAAGGCAGGCCGGTCCTGAAGATGATGGTAGTCATCCCGGACGCGACCGCTTCCGCTGTCACATTCTTAAGTGGCACAGCTTCTGGCCATCTGGTGGCCATGCACGCATATGTCAGTATGTATTTCACCCCTCCCTTGGCCTTGGGTAGGGGCCCCACCAAATCAAAGGCCACTGAGTCAAAAGGCACTCTGACTATAGGCCTCTCCACCATAGTAGCCTGTCTCCCACCACTCTTATTAATCCTAGCACACACTTCACAATGATTAACCCAGTTAATAATATCTTTTCCCAGGCCAGGCCAACTAAAATTGCGATTAATAATCTCCCGCATCTTTTTAGCACCTATATGCCCTTTCTCATGAGCAAGTCTCAAAACATTTTGTCTCCTAGATCTGGGAACTACCAATCGACAACGTTCGTCGCCTAAGGTGTCGACGATGTTGTGGAATAACAACCCATTACTCCAAGAATACCCATTTTGTCTCCTGCCCGCCAAATCTCTAATTGCCTTCAAGGAGTCATCATTATTAACCTCAACCTTAATATTATTATTCACTGATTCCTCTACCAAGTCAGGACATCCCAAAGTAACCAGTACATCATCTTCCACCATACCCTTCTCTTTTTCTTTACCAGCCCACTCCTCATCACTATTCCTCAAACTACTATTGCTCACTGTTGTCTTCTCACACTCAACTCTCACCTTTGGTTCAATCACAACCTCAGGAGGTGTAGCCACATCTTGCAAACCCACACTGGAATTCTCGCTGGGCTCGCTCTCACTCTCAGCTCCCTCAGGAACTGTCACTATGTTCTCTGCTGTCTCCTGCTCTGTTACTCGCTGGGCTGCCAAGTTACTAGCTGCCCGCGTCATAACAGCGGAGACTGGAGAAACAGAATGTGTAGCAGTCTGTTCACCAGGTGACAACGTGTGACGCCTCTCCTCTCTCAGGCACATAGCCCTAAGAGTGACCAGTGCCTCACCCTCACTACTAGGAGGAGAAGCAAAGAACACAAATCTCTGCCTCTTTTTGTCATGATTCACCGCGGCCGTTTGGGTGAACTGTTTTCCCATCAACTCTATCTCTACCGTTACCATAGGTCGACGTATAACCTGACCGTCTGCCAGCACCAGATTGCTATATTCGCCCGTGTAATTGGACGGACCCACCAAGTCTTCAGAGACCAGGGAGACAACCGCTCCCGTGTCGGGCAGGAAATAGCAATCTGTACCGTTGCACTTGCCTTGGAATTCAAACAGTGTATGTTCGTCTGTGACTCCAGCTTGGCTTTTGGTATTATGCTTTTTGGCATTAGGTTTATCATTAGTCTTCCCACTCTCCTTACTAACGTTATCTGCTCTATTGGGACAATCAATAGATTTGTGTCCCTGCTCGTTGCAAACAAAGCAAGTGTATGTGAAGGAGCTGCCACTCCTCCTACAATCATACGCACGATGCCCATACCCTTGACATTTAAAACACCTTATCCCTTCTGTGTTAAACGACCTGCTGTTCTCACCTCTACCACTACCACTGTAACTTCTGTCACTACCACCCTCTCTCCTCTCGTTTTGCACTCTGGCCGTCTGCTAGGCCTACTTTCGCTCCGATGGAGGGCTGCCTCTGCGCCTCCTTTGCTTCTGACTCTGCTTGGTTCCCTGGTGATTAATGCCGGGGCCACCGCGTCCTCCTTGTCACTCATGTCGTCGATTGCTGTTTCTAACACCGTCCGCAGTGATGTTGAAGATATGTCGCTCTCACTCACTACTCTCCGCACTACAGAAGAGACCCCAGAGTCCGAATGCTCCTGTTCAGAATCTGTATAGGTACCGAATTTCGACCGATTCCTGCACTGCCTCTCTCTCCTCACTCGACCAGGCCCTGACATACACAGTCAGTACAGTGGAAATGTCCGCTGCCCTGGAAGAAAGAAAAATAATAAGAAAATAAAGATTTGCACAAAGAAATAACACAGACAAATTGCGAATTACACGAAAATACCACAAAAACTCGATACACATAAAAGTTTATAGTCTCTTGACGTGTCGGGTCGAGACACGGTCGCCGATTGAAGTAGTAGGTCCAAAGGAGACACCAAGAAGACACACAAGGTAGGTACACCTCGACCACGTGGGGAAAGAACTTGTGACTCGAAACTTCAGAGGTTAGACCGAAGTGGAGCACCGCTGCCGCCAATTGTGGTGCTGGGGAACTGTGAAAGGTCGCTGCCACCAGGAGACTCCTGCGCACTGAGAAGGGGGATAGCGTATTAGGACTAAACCCTCCCGTGGCCACAAACTCAAGAGTAGATTATTAAAACTACAAACAAGATTATGAATAGGACAACTCAGTTTGACAGGAAGTGGAGAGGGTTTTTATGAGATGAAAACCCTCTCATACGCATGCTCACAAATGAAACAGGAAACTTACAAATTACATATGCACACGACACTAATACTCTAGCACACGCACACCGCACTGCTTATAATACTAAAATACACAATGACGCACACACAAAGTTCTACACGTAACTAGCTAATTAATGTTCTTTGTTCTTTCTCTTCTTCCTGCTCTCTTCTCTTTCTTTCTTCTTCTCTTTCCCATTCTCGTCGTGACGCCTGCCTGGTACCACAGGTGTGCTTGAGCAAAAATGGCGAGTGAGCCTGATATTTAGGTAACATATATATATTATTCATTTGATACAGGAGAATATCACGAGTCTGTTGGCTTAGTATTTACGCGAGTGCCGCAGGCACGAGCGTAAATACCGCCAATCAGACGAGTGATTTTCTCGGGTATCCAATGGATAATAAATTTATTAGGTACTGCTCATGCGCGAATACCTTGGTAACAAGAAATTTACCTAGGGGGATGTAATAACCCAACGTAAAAACTATGAACACAGGTGATATGGAAAAATATTGCCCTAAGCCACATCCTGTTTACTTTAATGCATTTTCTATGTGGCAACAGTTATCAGGCTCTGTTCAGTACCTAATAAACAGTATTATTAATATGCTTCATCTTAGTTCATGCAAACCCTATAATAGCAGTTATGACCTTTTATTGCAGCAAACTAATACAAAATCGCCCTAATACCTGATAATGGAAACTTCTGTAGTATCAAACATCTGCCATTCTGATAACATCAATTACCAGTAACTCTTGAACAAGCTCTCAGCTACGATAAAAAATAAACCAGTGCTACTATTTGTAATTTTAGCCAAAAAATATGGAATTACTACTTACCTCAATTTCCTGAGCATTGAACTTCTGTAGTATCAAATTTAAGTTACTTGAATTACCTCGAATTCTTGACAAGCTCTCAGCTACAAAAACAAAAGACAATCAATTTTAGCACACAATACAAAATTACTTCCTTACCTCATTTTCTTGAGCAGTGGTAACTTTTGTAGTACCAAATTTGAGCCATTCTGACTATTTGAGTTTACAAGTCACTGTTGACAACAAGCTCTAAGCTACATAAAAGAAAGGCCAGAGTTATTTTTGCATATTTAGCTAACCAATATGGAATTATGTACTTACCTAGGCTTCCCTCGAGTAGTAGTAGCTTCCTTAGCGTTAATACTACGGCATTCTGACTACCAATGGTTCTAGACAACCAACAATCACCACTCGGTATCCCCCTAAAACGGCGAAGTTTGAAATTACGTCTGGAAAAGGGTTTTCAATGCCATAGTAACCGGTCGTAGCAACTTTTGTTTCTTGAAAAACAAGCGTTTTCACCAAAATTTTGTCACAGTACGGAGCTGACGTTTAAAGTAAGGCTTGTTTAATGCGGTAGTATTAGAATTAACTGGGGTCAGGCCTAAAAAGCAGTGTTTTTAGGAGAAAAAAATTTCCCGTGCGCGCGTTTAAAGGGCATACGTACCATCTATACATACATATATACATACTAGTGGTGTGCTTAAGCACAAATGGCGAGCGAGCCTGATAGTTAGGTAACATAAAACTAAGTATTGTTACTATGTTTTAGCTTAGTTCATGCAAACACTATAATCGCAGTTATGACCTTTTATTTCAGCAAATAAAATACAAAATCACTCTCTTACCTGATTTGTTAACTTTTGTAGTATTAAACATCTGCCATTCTGATAATCTCAATTACCAGTAACTCTTGAACAAGCTCTCAGCTATGATAAAAAAATAAATTAATGTTATTATTTGTAATTTTTAGCCAACAAATATGGAATTAACTTACCTCAATTTCCTGAGTATTGGTAACTTCTGTAGTATCCAATTGAAGTTACTTTGACTATATGAATTACCTCGAATTCTTGACAACAAGCTCTGAGATACAAATACAAAAGACAATCAATTTTAGCACTCAAATACAAAATTACTTTCTTACCTCATTTTCTTGAGCAGCGGTAACTTTTGTAGTACCAAATTTGAGCCATTATGACTACTTGAATTTACCAGTCACTGTTGACAACAAGCTCTTAGCTACAAAAAAAGAGAGGCCAGAGCTATTTTTGCATATTTAACTACAAATATGGAATTAAGTACTTACCTCAGCTTCCCTGGAGTAGTAGTAGCTTCCTTAGCATTAATACTACGGCATTCTGACTACCAATGGCTCTTGACAACCAACAATCGGCACTCCCCTAAAACGGCGAAGTTTTGAAATTAAGTCTGGAAAAGGGTCTTCAATGCCATAGTAACCGGTCGAATCAACTTTTTGTTTCTTGAAAAGCAAGCATTTTCGCAGGAATTTTCTCACACTCTGGCGCTTAAGTATAAAGTACGGCTTGCTTAATGCTGTAGTTTCAGAATAAACTGGGGTCAAGCCTAAAAAGCCGTGGTTTTTGGAGAAAAAAGTTCCCCACGCGCGCGTTTAAAGGGCATACGTACCATCCACACATACATTCATACATATTATATAACATATACCCGATTTTGTATTATCCACCCCTAATACTGTCTCGCTCGCCAACTAATATCCCCAATTTTCAATTGTGTTACCCCTGAGAGTGTCTCGCTCCCTTCTCTCACTCTCCAATAACAACAAGAAGGCTCTTATTTATTTAATAGTAGCTAGGCTACTGGAGCACGCCAAGTGTGTAACTTTTAAGACAGAAGATTAGTATAATTTAATAACCATAAAATCTCGGTCTGGTGGACCTTCTAGTGGCTATACCTAATGAGATGAATGACCTAAAACACAAACATATATATGCTAGAAGTGAAGGTGACAATTGCTGATTCTCAAGCCTGCTCGAGCAAGCAAAAGCAAGCTCAAGCTGGAATGAGTAAACAACTACATGATCACACACAAACAGACTATAGACAAGATGTAACAAAAAATAAAAAAGATTTACTGATACACACTGAGAGCACATGAACAGGTCCTTCTGGCGCCTGACGAAGCTGAGGAAGGCGCCAGAAGGCGCCTTAGGTGCTATTACAAAATAATTTCTCAAACTTCTGTGGAGTTGCCTGATTAGGTATCAATTGGTCATATAGCTGTCTCGCTCGCTTTTTTATTTCTTGAAAAGCAAGTGTTTTCGCAGGAATTTTCTCACACTTCGGAGCTTAAGTATAAAGTAAGGCTTGCTTAGTGCTGTATTTTCAGAATAAACTGGGGTCAAGCCTAAAAAGCCGTGTTTTTTGGAGAAAAATGTTCCCCGCGCGCGCGTTTAAAGGGCATACGTACCATCCATACGCACATATATACATATAACATATACCCGATTTTGCTTGGGCACAAATGGCGAGCGAACTAAAACTACACTATTTTTATATGATTGCTTTTTTTAACTTCTAAGTCTCAAACTACTAAAAATAAGGTCGAGGAGAACTTGGGCAAGAAATATAAAATTTCATTATGAAAACTGCTTAGAATGATTGAATCATTGAACATATTTGATGATAATGATTAGTATAGAAGACAACACCAATAGCCAATACAGTTCCTATTATATACAAGATTGAATCTCTTCCCAGTAAAATGTAATCTATAAATGTCACAGTATGGGAATGTAGTGGTCATGCTCTTTATGAGTGCAGTAAAATTAGCCAAGTAATCTCATTTCTATTCTGTGCACTTTAGAAGAAAATAATGTAATACATTCCTAAATACATTCAATGTAATCTATTCACAGCACCTATGCTGCATGTTTTGGCAAAGCTACAGCACGCACTGCACACAAGAACTTCAAACATCAGGAGAATCTATATCCAATTCGGTGATAACAATTTCAGGAAAGAAGCCATAACTATATATGGCTATGTTGTTCAAGGCACTACTTTAATCTTGCTGCCGCTGTTCAGGGCTCAGGAAGATAGATTTCATCAGACTGTGTGAGGCGACCAAATATTTTTAATTCTGTTTATTGTTGAAAAAGCCTGTGAAAGAAAGATAATACATCTAATATGGATCAACTAGACATGGAATATGATATACTAATGTTAATTTCAAGTCTTTGAGGAACGAATGCTGTATCTGGGTTCCTGAAACTCACACAGTCCAATGAAATCTATCTTACTAGTTATGGCTTCTTTCCTGAAATTGTTATCACCGAATTCGATATAGATACTCCTGATGTTTGAATTTCTTGTGTGCAGTGCGTGCTGTAGCTTTGCCGAAACATGCAGCATAGGTGCTGTGAATAGATTACATTGAATGCATTCAGGAATGTATTACATTTCTTCTAAAATGCACATAATAGAAATCAGATTACTTAGGCTGAATTATACTGCACTCAATTTCTTGAGTATTGATAACTTCTGTAGTATCCAATTGAAGTTACTTTGACTATATGAATTACCTCGAATTCTTAACAACAAGCTCTCAGCTACAAAAACTAAAGACAATCAATTTTATCACACGAATACAAAATTACTTTCTTACTTCATTTTCTTGAGCAGTGGTAACTTTTGTAGTACCAAATTTGAGCCATTATGACTACTTAAATTTACCAGTCACTGTTGACAACAAGCTCTTAGCTACAAAAAAAGAGAGGCCAGAGCTATTTTTGCATATTTAGCTAACAAATATGGAATTAAGTACTTACCTCAGCTTCCCTGGAGTAGTAGTAGCTTCCTTAGCATTAATACTACGACATTCTGACCAATGGCTCTTGACAACCAACAATCGGCACTCCCCTAAAACGGCGAAGTTTTGAAATTAAGTCTGGAAAAGGGTCTTCAATGCCAAGGTAACCGGTCGAATCGACTTTTTGTTTCTTGAAAAGCAAGCATTTTCGCAGGAATTTTCTCACACTCTGGCGCTTAAGTATAAAGTACGGCTTGCTTAATGCTGTAGTTTCAGAATAAACTGGGGTCAAGCCTAAAAAGCCGTGGTTTTTGGAGAAAAAAGTTCCCCTCGCGTGCGTTTAATGGGCATACGTACCATCCACACATACATATATACATACATATACCCGATTTTGCATTATCCACTCCTAATACTATCTAGCTCACTTCCTCACTTGCCAACCAATAACAATTTTATATTTTTTGGATTATATGAACTTTTTTTAATGTTATCTATTGAAATGTATTTAAAGACTTGGTATGATCTTATTAAGTAGATATTGCCAAAAGCAGGCTATTAGGTGAAATTACAGCTAGTTGGTACTAAAGTAATTATGATTATTTTGAATGTACTTGAGCACAAAGGGTGAGCGAGCCAGTGCACAAACGAAACACTTTAAAAGAATCTATATCAATCTATTTCTAAAGGTATGGCTAAGTACGTCCGTTGTGACCAGCTAACAAATACAAAACCACTTTCTTACCTCTATTCCCCGAGTACTGGTATTTTCTGTAGTCTCTAATATATGTCGTTCTGACTATCTCAATTACCAGTATCTTTTCACAACAAGCACTCACAGCTACTAAAAAAGGCCTATTTTTTTAAATTGTGTCTGGTATAAAGGGTTTCAATACCATAGTAACTATTTCCATAAAATTTTGGGATTTAAAAAACAAGAAGTTCTAAAGAATTACTGCACAGTGTTGAGTATAACAGTAAGTTTTTAATACCTAATTGCACCTTGTGGCATTCAGACAACCTAATACGAAGGGGTAAATAATAAATTTTCTTGAATGATACGGGATCTCTAAACCAAAAAATTCTGTTTAGTGGAGTTATGGGAAAGGGTAGACCACGAAGCAAATACAAAAATGCGAGGGTCAAAGTACAAAATGACATAAGTAATGTCCACACATAATATAAACAAATATCCCTGATTTTCAATTGTGTTACCCTGGAGAGAGTCTCACTCGCTTCGCTCACTCGCCAATTACCACAACAATTTATATAGTATTAATAATCTAATAGAAGAAAAATGTATTGCTCTAATAACTTTAGTCATAAAATACAAATTTCAAGCATCAATTAATAATATTGATTCTCTGTGAGCACTTCAGGTCTTGATATTGATAAGCTAGCTAGCCACCACTAGCTAGTGTTCTAAATTATCATGATGATTCTATCATATAACAGTATTGGCTCTGCATATATCATTGCGTCTTCTATTCAATGTGGCATTGGAAGATGTACTACCAGTAATCTCACTTTACTCCACTCAAAGGTCACCATCATGTTCACTCATGAGTTATAACATTGTATTATGTTTATATTGAACTATTTTTACCACTTTCGTATGTTCATGAAGTTCCATTTTGAAAATTGGTGACTGGTCTATCAGAGGATGTTCCAGGAACGATGCCTTATCCTCCACCTCCATGACTGTCTGTGAATGTAATCATCTCACTCACTTTGCCATCTTGCTCAGCCCCAAACCTCCTGTGAATACTCAGCCAGTCAGTATTACCCTAAGCTTGATGCTCATTGGCTACATTGGCGTGACAATATCGGTGATAAGCATGACTGTCACTATAATTATATTCATCTACTTGAACTGTCAGTGGAAAAGAAGGTGAGAAGAAAACCAGGAAAAATTAATGCTATAATTTAAAATCTATATTAAAAATGAATATTGTTAACTAGTAACTCAGCACTCGTGCATTTAGCATGTTGTCCTGCATTTGATCCCTAGTGAAAGGCATTTTTTTTTCTAATTATGTTTGCATTTTATGAGCCTTTACAAGAGCAAGCATAAATCTAAGAAATAAAAATATAATATAAATCATAACATATAGCTATGTTGCTATAATTCAATAACTTATTAGTGCCGTTAATAAAGCATATCACACAGTAAAAAAATGGGGTGCTTAATGGGCGCCCTACGGGGTGTTAGAACGGCGCCTCCTCTACAACTCCTCACATGGTGCTCCCTTAACCCCCCTAGTAGGGTGTAATGAAACACCCTTAAACACCTCTGTAGGCATTTGTGTGGCACTCCTTTCACCTGAGCACTACAACTTACGGGTCCATAGGGATAGTCCCCCTGTAGTTCTCGGGCAATGGGTAAGAGATGAATGGAGCTTGGGGTGCAGGCGACCTTCGTTTAGTGGGAGCTGCAGTTAATATAAAAGCAAGAACATGTGAAATGTTAACTCTCTGAGAGAAGTCAATACCTAGGATAATAGTGGACTATTAAGAAATATTTCTAAACTGTTAAAAAATGTAAAACAATTCACCCAGGGGCGTATCCAGCGCTAACGACAGGGAGGGGCCCCAATATATATAGATCAAAACTCACGATTTTTTTTTTAATATTAATGATTGATTTTAAATGATTTGAATATTAATTTTTTTAATGAAGAGCATAAGTTAGCATGCAGTTGACATATAAACTGTATTACCTGTACTATATTTGGTACAGTCATCCTTATAATTTTTGGTTGGAAGGGGGAGGGGCCAGGCCCCCTCTTGGATCCTTCCCCGTCACCATATATTAATCATCAAAGTGACATACTCACAACAACCTAAACCAATAACTATAGCCAGTACTTGACAAATATTTTGCTGCCTTTGGATGAGCACTTAAAGAAATCATGAGACCGTGTCAACAATCACACACTTGATAAGTACTGGCAGATGGTGGTTTATACACAAGTACATAAGTAGCAATCCATAGCAAGGTTTGTTTATACAGAGCTCTCTCATGCAAACCTGTATATCTATGTATAGTGGGGGGTTTATAAATGGGAGTGGCTAAGTAAAGCAGTGTTTCCTACTCCCAGAGAAAAATACTGTATGACACCCCTGAGGCATTTCTATCCTAAATGGAATAATATGTTTACAACAATGTAAAAATTAAATGTATTAGCTAACTGATATTTGTCCATAAAACTCTTGTCATACCATGATAAAAAAAAACACATCCACTTACTGTCTCTCTTTCCGGAATGGGGCGGAGCTTTATCATCTGACTCAGTATCCTCACTTCCTGTTCCCTCTCTTCCCCACGCCACTCCTGCAGAGTAAGCCACACCTCCTTCCCCGCCCACAGCAGTTTCCGATGCACCTTCGCAAGGAGTCGATGACGAATAATCACAACAGGCGTGACCATTTCCCCCACCGACGACGTCATTGCCATGGTGAGAGCTACCCCGGATTTGCCATGACGACAGGCACTGGTTGCACGGTTCGATCTTGGTGTTTCCATTGAGACCATAGGGCGTGGCATCAGCAGCAGTGTCGGCGGTGTTGTTGTGGGTGGGACTCACGGGAGAAGACCTGTTGAATTGAGGCACGGCAAATAGCTGGCCATCTTGACAATGCCTCATTACAGTGTAGTGAGTACCTAGACCACACCCCAAAACGACAACCCCATCATGAACAAGTAAATTGCCCTCGTTTCTTGTCGAAGCAGCCCAAGATTTCTCAGCCATTTGCAATGGCAGCGAGTGAAAGTGATGGAAGCATGACCAGCACAATCCACAGCTGCAGTGAACTCAGTTTGAATTGACTTATCCAATTCATTCTTTTCATCCAAAAGTGAACCAGAAGAAGACTGGCCTTGTTGATCTGACAAATTGAAACACCTGAGATGAAATGTACACTACTCACACACTAGAATAATTTGAGGGAAGCCAACCCTTCCTATTCATATTTTTATATCCAGCTTTGCCGACGTTCAACAATTAAACATGCAGCTTCAGCACCATCATTAGGTCCGGGCACTGGGAATTCTAAAAAAAAGAAACTTTATTTCGGGCACCTCGATTGTGACAACCGACTACGCAGCAAGTAAGCGCCATGCTTCAAACTGTCACTGGAGTCTGTTATCTACTTTGCCCATCAGCGTAATGACCTATTTACCCGCACCCGGAAGTACATGACATCGGACGCAATGCCTCTATTGACTATAATCTAGCCTGATTTTTTAGACCCAAAAGTAATTACCCAATAGTTGAAAACTGCATAAACTCCTATGCTCTTGTTTTTATGTGTATAGTCACTAATGTTCAGCACTTAGAAATGGGGATTTTTAGACTCTGTATCACTAACCACTTGGTGTTTACCTAGCCGTTTGCGGACCCATTAATTCTATTTTCGTAATTGCTACAGATAAGTGATAGAATCTGGGAAAGAGGGTCAGCATGTTTTTAATAAGATCCATAGTCTAGAAAGCCATTACTGAGATAAACCAATTATGAGTTAAAAAAATGCTCTCTTCAGGGAATTCACTATGTGTTATCAGTTGACAAAGTAACTTAAATATTGCAGGCATTAAGCTTAGCTTAAAAAAGAGCCAGCTTTTCAAAGCATGAACAATACCTAATAGTCATCAGTAATGATTATTCACAATAATATTCTGACCAAGATTTCGAACTAACATTAGTCCATCATTTTTATGAAGCAACTTAACATTTTGTTGAGAGATAATCAATACATTATTAAGCAACAATAAATGCCTTTTGCCTTGCACAATATTAAAGCATAAATTATTTTTAATACTGTCAATACTGAAGTTGCAATATAGTTTTCAATAAACTGTCAAAAACTTACATTGAATGATAATTCAACTACATGCAATGCATTTTCTCATTTTATTTAAACTTTTTGATTGGTAGTGTATAAAAGTCTGTATACATGGGTGACCTGATTAAAGATTTACACACTCACATAAATGATGTCTACCTGTACAAATCCACTATAAAATATTTTTGTGATGATTCAGTCATTCTCAGCTAAAATAACTATAATAATAGCAAATTTTCATCACTTGTGTGAGTTAAAACTAGAAAATTTGCTATTATTATTTTTGTAAGCACCAAACAGTGGTGTTAGGGAACCTCAAGGAATCTAAGTAAACTGAAAGATAAAGAGGTCTAGAATAACTTACAAGCAAAAGACTGTGTTTATAGTTGCTACACTGATTGGGGGGCTCAGATAGAGTACATGCTCTGAGCATGAGTTTTGAGGTTGGGATCTGGGTACAGGCTCTTAGGGTGAGCTTTTAGAGGATTGGGGCCTAAGATTGGCTCGGTAAAGATGGGGTTTGAGGCTGGATACAGTCCTGGAGAAATTTGTAAGATATCTTAGTCAATTTAAGAACTGGAATAGTTCTTAGAGGAGATGATGTCTGTAACCCTAGTCTTACAGAATTCTTGTGTTACTATTGTGAGTGTTTGGTGAATGTCTATAAGATTCACCAATCAATTAAGAAATGGGAATGGTTGATAACAAATACTGGTCTGAGTAGCTTGGTGAAAATCATTTTCCTATATAATGCTCTCCTTTAATATGTGAATCATTTTTTTGTTGGCAGCCACATTTGCTATTTGCCAGTCACAGAAGTGAAACAGTTTATGAAAACCCAATTCAGCTGTGATTATAACAAAATAGCATTAATGCACATGAATGAGTAATCGGAATTTCAATCAGGGCAGTCATTTTTTACAGTAGCCATAACAACTGGACAAAATAATATAAAAAATTTTCTGATATAAAATGTGTATAAATTCAAAAAGTCATAGTCATTACTGTAGTAAAGAATAATCATTAATACAACAGGTGTGTCATTTTGATCTGCACAGATCTTGTATGTATTGGTGTAGATTATCTAAATTAACATAAACACATCTAATCAATCTATTGTTATACATTTTTGTGACTTCAATTTCTACCCTTCATTAAAACACCAGTCTCCTCTCTTGCTAACTTTCTTCCTGGCTATTAATACATATATTATCATATACATTACATAAAATAATGTTTAGTTATAATGTGATAATCTACTCACGAATTTCAATTGTCCAAAATTCATTGTCAGATACTGCTAAAGATTCTTGGTTACAAAACTGACCACCGACAGCAAACCCTAATCACAACCAAATAATTCATAATGATGTTAAGTGCATTCCAGTCACCACTTTTTATATCCCATTTGTTTACTAATTCAAAAGTAAATATTCATATGAAATTTTAATACCCAATATTTGTCTATCTAATTGAGCAGATATTTATGACTACTAGTGAAATATAAATTGTGTTGCCATGTACTGATGGTAAAGAATTCCCACGTATTACTCCAAACAGTAAGAAAATATATGCTTAATAAACAAAATGGACACTTAGCAGCGAGTGCACACTTAACAGCTAATCGAGCGCGTACTTGACAGCAAATGTTGGTGCCTAACAGTGTCATAATAAATTTAAACTCTCTTCAATACCTTATCCTTATAACTTCTCCTCGTAATTGGAGCTTCTTCTTTGTTAAATCTCAGTTGAATTGCATCCTCAAAATTTTCTAACACTTTTGGTAGAGCTGTGAGCTTGTCCAACCATTATATTTCTGCTAATTTTTGCCATATGTATGCTGTACATACGTATCAAAACTGTATCCCTTTCGGCATTTCCTGGAGCAGAGGCCATGGTTGATAAAGCTACTTAAAATTTCCCAAAAACCTGTAAAACCTGTGCACTTAGCAAAAAGTGGAACTTCACCATGAGAGGAGCTTAGCCTATACTATGCCTATGATATTTAGAATATAGATAGCTATACTTATATATATGTGTGTGTGTGCATGTGTGTGTGAGCGCATGCATGTGCGTGTGTGTGCGCGCGTGCGGGGGTGTGTGCGTGTGCATGTGCGTGTGCGTGTGCGTGTGTGTGTGTGTGTATACAAAAAATAATAATAGGCTAGTGTTAAGCCATTCTGTAATCAGAATTTACCAGTCACTCTCGACAACAAGCTCTCGGCTACAAAAAAAATGGCCAGTGCTATTTTTGTAATTTTAGCTAGCAAATATGGAATTACGTGCTTATTTCAACTTCCCCTGAGTAGTAGTAGCTTCCTTAGCATTAATATTAAGGCATTCTGACTACCAGAGGCCCTTGACAACGAAAAACTGGCACTTCACAGCCCCCCCCCCCCCCCAAAAAAAAAAGAAACAACAAAAAAACAAAAACGGATGCCATAGTAACAGGTCGCAGCAACTTTCTGTAACTTGAAAAACAAGCATTTTCGCAGGAAATTTCTTACAATTTGGAGCTTAAGTTTAAAGCAAGACTTGCTTAATGCTTTAGTATCAGAAAAAACTGGGGTCAAACCTAAAAAGCCGTGTTTTTAGGAGAAAAAAAAGGGAATCCACACTCGTGTTTAAGGGGCATACGTACCATCCATACATACATATATACATATAACATATACCTGATTTTGCATTATCCACCACTAATAGTTTCGCAATTTAATTTTTCAACCCCTAATAGTATCTTGCTTGCTTCACTCGCTCGATAATAAATAAAAACTGCAAAGTAGCTTCTGACACATCTTATTTGTTTTTTAGATACCAACCCAGACCATAACAACAAAATAACACCAATTATAATTTATGACTTAATATATTTCAACAGATTCTACTAAATTACTATGGCTATAAAATAGGACTTATAAGTTTTTCTACTTGTAGGACATAGTTTATCAATATATTATATAAATCTAAGGCTATCAGTCCTCATAGCTGCACTGAGGAACCCACACTCATGTTTAAGGGGCATCCAGACAACATGCTAATTTATGGAATGCTGTCCACCAAAAACAATTTTTTACTAAGTCAACTACTCATATAGCTAAACATGACAGTATTGTGGCAGACACTATGTGTGAGGGATGGTACCCTTTCAAGTCTCCTCCAGTCATGGGTCCAATTAGCTTTAGTATTTCCACAAGAAATTCCCAATGAAACTTTTAAGATTCCATTCATATCTCCTCTTGGGAGCCAAGAGGTATCAGATTACACATTTACAACCTACTTACTCACAACAGTGATTAACATAAGTAGTGGGATAAACCACAGAATTCAGGAAACCAACTAAACTTTTATAACACAGTCATAAAATCATCAATCTTGTCTTACAGAAATTTTATTGATTTTGTACACTTTTCCATTAATTAAACTCCATTCAGTAACTTTCTAGTTTGCATATCCAATCTTGAAATTATACTAATATAATAATAAGCATTATTTAATGAAAAGTGTTCCTTTTATTTAGTAGTTAATCACTTAAACGTGATATCTAAGGCCTAATTTACCACGTTCTCAACTCATTCTGGAGGTCCGGGTATAAAATGGAGAATGCCTGCATGCCCTTTGACCTTTAGTTCGTTCTATTCAGATTAAAAAGTAGCCATGCAATGAGAACCTTCCATAAAAGCTCGATATTCTTTCAATTCGATCCACACCATGTTTAAAACGAGTGCCCAACAGGTATATATAATAATTTTTGCATGCGATATAATAGATTAATCAAGTCTAGTGTCTTTCAAAGCCGTGTGTGTGTGTGTGCCAAAGTATTTCTTTATTTAAGATGAGCCCTCAAGATAGTATCTAGCAGAACTCTGGCAGCATGCCATATATCCTGTGCAGTTAAATTTAGCTTGTCAATGGCAAACAGTGCTCTAGCCCACCATTTTTTCTATTTTGTTTTTGTTTTCCCTTCTGTTAAGGAGCTCTTGACTTTTTTTATTGTTCCCTGATTTTGTGCTAATAATAGTAATACAGAATTACTGAACATAACCAAAGGATCATCGAACTGGTAAAGAAACAAAGAGTGGAAGTATGCAATGGAATCCATTCATTCAGGTAACATACTACAAAGAATGATAATTTGTAGAATTTAATTAATTTTACCTGCATCAACAAGTATGTAGTATTTCTTTTGACGTTCAAAACCAAGTTCTACAGAGAAGGTAACCACTGTTCCATTGCTTCCTGGGTCTGGGAATGTCACTTTGCTTGATTGAGCACTGATGGTATACCTTGCACTACTCTCTCCCTCCTCATTTATGTGTATATACTTGTTACCTCTTTCACCACTTGGCCTGAGAATCTGGATTAAAAAAATCCAGTTGGTATCTGTGCGAAATTCAATCATTTCTATGCATCAAATGAGTGTCTATACTACACTTGCATTGATAAAAGTGACGTTGTTAAAATAAAATTACACATACTCAAGAAACTGAACTGAGGGTATTAAAATAAAATGCATTTCTAGAATGTAGAATATTCTTTCAGCATAAAAATACATTTAATATAAAATGGAGGGTTATAAAATTCATTTGCTAACCAGTTATACTTTTATACTTTAAGTAATATTCTACCAAGGCTTTTTTAAGTTAAACTAAAAATGCTTTCTTTAGAGTTGTACTATACTCCACTGAGAGTACGGTAGGTAGAGTATATATATGGCTATATGTGGATGCCATAATGTTTATGAAATTTACAAATACACAGCACACTAACTCACAGGCTGGTCAAACTCCATCTTCCACACTGTGGTTGGTGTCGGTAGAATAAATCCAGCAGGTGAAATAGAAGATGGAAGTATTCTTGGACCAGATACTGTACAATCATCATTTCATTGAATACAATGTCTTGTTAATTGCTGCCATCTTACTAAAGCTTCACTCATATACACCAGTGTATTACCATATGCAGTAATATATAGTACTATTATAGCAACTAAGCTACAACCTCATTAAACATCACTTGTTGCTAAAGCTTGATTTCCACTTGAATACATAGACTGACTACAACTAAACTACACCCAGATAAGCAAATTCGGTTGTCCAATTATGAATCCTAAAACTCATCAGTATATATCACAATTATTGCTTATCTCTTATTATAATTTAGCGGAGTAGCTAACAAGTGAATTAATTAAATTTTTATAAAATATTTTAAAAAATTAGATTTATTCATCATAATCACAAGCAAAACAAATAACTTCTATTATTAATGTATATAATATATAGTTATATAAAAATAGGTATATAGAAGTTTTTGTACGTTACACTTACAATATACTCACATCACTAGTGAGTATATTGTGAGTATACATGTGTTTCACAATAACTATATAGTGTATTTATTTAAAATATATACTATAATCTTACTTCCAGATACTAGCGTGATACAAGATTGAGCCGATGTGATTCTGAAATAAATTTAAAATAATGATTTTATTTAAATGTAGCTGAATGCAAAACCACACGACAATATTAATGAATAATATTATTATTAAATTAATTTCATATATTTCAGCTTGCAAGGATGCTTAAGGCAGCTTGATAAGTAGCAAACAACAACTTAAATAGTCCCTGTGGCAGTACTTCTTTGTATTACCAGTACAAACTACATTAAATTAAATATAATATGAAGTTTTGACTTAATGTTGAAGTCCACTAAGGTTAGAAGTAAGAATATGAATTAGCCTAGTGACTATTCAGGTGTGATTATTGTAGTATGTACATACATCTATATGTGATCATGAAGAGGAACATTAGGCACAGCACACTGCACAAAAAAAAATCAGAAAAGAATCAATCTAGTTCTTTGAAATGTATAAAACAAGTCTGTGGGGATTGAAACGGTCAGGCCGCGTAGGTCAGCACTATGGCTACTATGGGGAAGTGAAAAGAAATATTTTTATGATGCATTGTGCCAGATTTTCCTGTTGCATGATCACACTATATACATGGAGTCCTAATATTGATATATTAAAATTCAGCATGTAGATATAGTATTTAAATGTATATAGGGGAATAATGAGATGTCTGGCCAAAGAAATCAAATGACATACATAATTATAACTCAATAAATTAAAACATATTAAAACACAATTTCTCTGTCATTGTATATGCATGTTATTAATCCATACACTCACCAGTTGCAATTATTTTGTTGAATATTACCTTTCGGAGTTTTCTGCAGAGAAGCAAAAAATGTGGAGACCGAACTGCTCGATTGTTGGAGTCCAGTGTATGTCAATGTAGTACAGTGAAGAGTTGTCTGCACTTTGAAGAACTGAGTTTGATGGCATTCTAGTTAAGCCTCTGGGAGATATGGTCTCAAAATTTGTAATTCTATTCAGCACAACAAAGCAATTTATTTTAGCTGTATACATTTGAACAAAATTTTCTTAGTAGTAGCTACATGCACTTAACACCAAAGATCCATCATTAGCGTTTTCCATGAAAAATAATATAATAATTAATATTATTATCGTTATTATTATTATTATGATTATTAGTATTATGATTATTATTATTATTATTATTAGATGTATTCTCTCTCTTTCACAAGCTTTTTTTTTAGCAATACAGAATTAAAAATATTGGTCACCTCTGGGAATTGAACCCAGGACCGCTTGCTTCATGTATAAGCACTGAGCTATGACAACCAGCCAGTAAACAAACACTTCAATTGTATTTTTTAATCAATACAGAATTAAAAATAGTTGGTGGCCACCGGGAATCAAACACAGAACTGCATGCTGATTGTCATAGCTCAATGGCTGAGCTCTTGTGCGTTAAGCAAGCAGTCCTGGGTTCAATTCCTGGGTTCAATTCCCAGTGGCGACTAAATATTATAATATTATAAATTCTGTATTTGTTTTTTTTTTAAAGTCTGTGAAAGAGAGAAATTACACGTAATGAGAAAAGAAGGCTGAGAAAGAAACTGTGAAGTGATCATTAATATTATCATTATTATTAATTAGTAGTATCTTATTTTATATTTGTTATTGAAATTTTTATTACTATTGCTACAATTACTATTACTACTAGTATTATTATTTTCTTATTTGACTAAGAATTATTGTCAAGTAACGATAATAGTACATATACTGTTTTCAAATTACCTTAAATCATCAGAATAGCCAGTGAGTCTCGCTGTATAATTATATCCCACAGGTATAGCCATGCAGGACCCTGCTGCTGGTGTAGGCTCTACCAAGAACGGCCTTTCAAAGCACGATCGATTTGAACTTGTAACATTAACAAGGAACTGCAATGGGACACTACTCAGTGGCACCATGCTACTAGGTGATGAGAAATCTTCAACTTGAATAGCAACAGCAAAGTTCCCAGTTCCATAAGTAGCATTATAGCTGAGTGTGCAGGAATTCTAAAAATAGCCACAAATTTAAAATAATAATAAGCAATACTAAAGATATGAATGGACACTTTAGCAGGAAACAATAATGTATGCTTGCATGCATTAAATTAATATCTTACCTCATCCAATGTTGCATTGGGAAAAGCATTGCATACACTTCTACACTCATTTAAGGTAAGATTTGACCATCTGCACCTCACAATATCTTGATCTGGATCAGATACTGCATCAAATGACAAGTATATTATAACTAATATCATGTTGAAAATTTTTTTTTTTGGTATAGCTACTTAAGCATGAATCTTGTCTATGATTGTCACCAGCTTTAGTTATTTATAAGTCCAATATGTTCTTTGCCTCATCAAAATGCAAATGAAACAAAAATAACATAACAACAAAGCAATCGTTAAAACAATAACAGAAATGTGAAAGCTTTGCTACCAGGTATTTTGTATTGATGGTTGCAGCCTTCCTGAAGACGAAGAATCGGAGTGGAAGAAGTTACTGGTGAAGAATTTATCCTCCCATTGGACCTAGGTACTAGACTTCCTCGAACGGTAAGATCCCATCCTCCATCAGCTCCAATTCTCAGTGTGGAAATCCAGCAGCATGATGAAAATCTACCAAAAAAACAATACAGAACAACAACAGCAAAACGACAAAACAAAAAACAAAACAAACATAAACAAAAAAAATATTGATTATTCAATTTGTAACTAGCTATCATGTTCAGTGTTCACAACTTTAAAAGATTCATTAAAACTTATCTTACATGGCAGACATGTAGCTATACATTCTGAAATAGTTAGTATAATAACACATATAAACTACTAACACAACCTATACGATGTGGACATTTGTTGTGTACAAATAACTACTCAATACCCGACAGATAAAAATTCACTAAACAGTGAATGAGATCTAAACTTGTAAAATAAAACCATAGAGTGTAAGTTTTAGCTAATTTATTAAATGGACAGTCATGACAATCTGTACTGCTAACTCAATCTCTTTCATACAAAATATTATCTTACAGAAACACTCCAATAATGATCCACTAAATATTATAAATAAACCAAAAGCAAACAAGTAAACAAAGTGGCCATAAAGCTACCTTGCTTCGAAGCCAGTAGATATATCAGTTGTATGAAGAGTATAGAGGTATGTCCTGGTGCCAGTCACCCAATCTTCCATCAGGTTCTGGTCCGTGCAATAGAAAGTTGTGGCACTCACAACACCAGAGCACCCTGTGACACATACGAGGTCTCCTTGGTCATCCAATAGAGAATTATCTCCTGGAGAACATGTAGCGTGGTTGGTCCATGGAGTGGATCGCCTCCACGAGAAACGATGGAATATTTCAATCTATACCATATAGATTATAGCTAAATGCTTTATTTATTCAATCATATTTTAGCACTAAATATTTTTCAGAACCCGTTAGCAAAATACCCATTTTTCAATTTTTTTAAAATGTACACTCATTTTGCAGTTTAATGGAATACTAACTACTTGGAGGGAAAAAAAGAATTTCCTGAAGTAAGGATAAGATGCTATTTGCAGTTTGTTCTAAACTTTCTTGAAGCTTGCAGGACGGACTGCAGAATAGTATACCCCTATCCTGTACTCAGAGAAATTTTGACAGGAAATACAGTAGCTATACTAGATGACCAAACTACTGCACAAATCCTGTGGCAGGAAATCCTAGCTAATTGTTTCCAGAGAGCTGTTAATAGGCATGATGATAATATTCTAGAGTATGCTGGAATAATAATGCCAGTTAACAAGGCAATCTTTGGGGGGCTCACAAACCAGACCTGAGGCTTACTGATATATTTGAATAGTCATAGAGCTCTATCTATACATTGCAGCTGCAAAACCTGTGTCACACTGATTCAGCAGTAACTAACCGTCATTAGCTTAAAACATCTTCATTTTTCTATAAAACTGAAGATAAATAACTAGCTTTGGAAGTGCTCAGTCCAAAGTAGTCTAGTTGTTCTAGTTGTAGGTTTCACTGGTGCTTAATCAATTTAAAAAAAACAAAAAAACAACCACACACACCTTAAGACTCACTTCAACTTTTCTTCTTGATATTCTGCATACATAGCAAAACCACTCTCCACAATAACCATTATTCTCTTGCCTAGCTGTAGTTACTTTATGTGAGCTCAAAGTTAACAACATAAAAAAAACACATATAGCTAGCATCACTATCTAACCTTTCGACGATAACTGCCTTAATAATGAATAAACACAATTAATCCTCATATTTCTGCTACCAATTTGGCTAACTTATTAACTATGAGTTAGCTATGGCTTACCGTTGTAGAATTCACAGGTTTCCACTGAATAATTCCACCTCTGAAATGAGTACTTTCCCCTATTAATAGACCTTGCAAAAGAAAGCACACAGCTAATAGCCTGGCAGCCATTCCTCCTCTGTCTCACCGCCGCGGAGAGAGCCAAGGGGGGAAGCAAAAGTAAATTACAAGTGTGCCCAATGGGTGGGGAGTACTTCGTTTATTACTTCACTAATCAGCTGACTGCGCATGCCTGTAAAAATGAAGCACTAAAAGTGCGAATACTTGTATCCAAGTCTCGTAGCCACCCATACCGGAAGTAATAGAAACGCGTACAATTCCTTTCAAAAGGTCACCACATTAAAAGATGCTTGCGCGTGGGCGTTCAATATAGTTTGCAAGGAAGCCACTCAGTGCGTTTGTCTTAATACTGTGGTGTGTTGCTCAGTCAAGCTAACAGCATAGAGTGAGGACAAAACCAGACCATTTTAGCTCCAGAACACCTTTTAATATGGCAAGTTATATACAGTGGAACCTCTCTACAAAAAAGGCCATGCTTGGGGTCAAGTCTTTTGACCCTTGTAGAGAGTTTGGCTGCTTTCAGAGTTTATTTTTTATTGTAGTAGATCACTGGGGTCCATTTGTGGGGAGCTCGCTAAGAGTCCTCAGTCTCTAATTGAGTCCGCGCACTTTGGCAACAGCTTAGTCGCTGCCACCAGAATCCAAGCTAGAGATGTCTCTCTCGTTGTTATAATAACTACGTTAAGCATGGACTGAATTACAAAAACGTGATGAGGGGTTTGATATGCATATGCCTCTCACCGCTTGACCAATCAGAATACAACAACTGCAACACAACACGCATGAGCAAAATGTGTGACCATGAAATAACATCCCTACAGGGTGTGCGTAGAACTGGATAAAACATACAACATAAATCTCTGATACAATCTTAATAATGACATGCAACACAAAAGTCTCTATGCAACACAAAAGTCTCTATTTCAATTCTTTTCTTGAATGTGGGCAGTTCTCCAGGCCCACATCTCCCCCCTCCTGAAGAAGATGGGTGGCGTTGCCATCAGCATTGGCATCCTCGAAGCATCTACTCAGCTCGTCTGCCACCACATTCTTTGATCCTTCACGATACACGACTTCGAAATCGAACTCTGTCAACTTCAGGCACCAGTTATGGATCCTTCTGTTGAACTGTCTTCCTGTCATCATACTCACTAGACCTTTATGGTCCGTCACCACTGTAAACTTCCTCCCGTACAGAAAGTACGCAAAATGGCGAATAGCCTCAAACACTCCTAATCCCTCCAGCTCTTGAGCACTGTATCTCGTTTGGGCGCCCCTCAGTTGTTTAGAGAAAAACGCCACAGGAACATTCTCGTCCTTCCGAACCACCGATAGAACAGCTCCTACCCCCGTCGAGCTAGCATCACTTTCTAATACAAATACGTCACTTACACAAGGTACACACAAACATACAGACTCACACAACTGATTACATAAACCATGAAATGCATCCAGCATTGGCTCTGTCCAACTCACCACCCTAGACATTGCCGTGGACGTGTGGGGAGTCAAGGTTGAGGACCATCGGTGGAACCCACGAATGAAACGTCGGTAGAATCCCACCAAACCCAAGAACGACCGTAACTGTTTACGAGTTTTCGGCAAAGGGTGATTTCTAATCGCCTCAACCCTTGCAGCGGGTACACTAATCTTTCCTCCCCCAATCTGGTGTCCTAAAAACTCTAGCGTCCTCTTTCCAAAGCTGCACTTGCTCTTCTTGCACGTGAGACCAGCCTGTCTCAGTACATCAAACAATTTCTTTAAATGCACAAGGTGCGTCTCCCAATCTTGCGATACCACCAAGATGTCATCGATGTAGACCCTTGCAAATTCATCACATCCCACTAACACTCCGTCCATCAGCCTTTGGAAGACTGACGGCGCATTCGTCAGGCCAAACGGCATACGTCTAAACCGAAACTTCCCGAAGGGACAGACGAAACACGTCTTGTCCCGATCTTTCTCCTCCACTAAGACCTGGTGAAACCCTTTTGCCAGGTCCACCTTAGATAGCACTTTCCCCGTTCCCACTTTCTCCACCATCTCATCAAATCCGGGGATATAGTAGGGTTCCTTCGTTGTCACCGCATTCAGCTTGCGGTAGTCCACGCACAGACGGATACCCCCATCTGGCTTCTTGACTGGGACCAAAGGCGAGGCCCAGTTGCTGTCACACCTTTCAATGATCCCCCACTCCTCTAGATTTACTAGCTCGTCCCGAACCTTTTCTCTAATTCCTAAAGGAACAGAGTAAGGCGTCTGTCTGATGGGTTGACTGTCTCCGGTGTCAATTGTCATCGTCACACGTTCCGTGTTTCCCGGTACGTCGGAGAACACGTCGTCATACTTACTTAACAACCCTTGAATATCTTCCTCCCTGTACCCATCACACACACCACTCAATACGCTACTCTCTTCACTCTGCTCTTCCACCACTACATCTAACCTCCCAATCGACGCTCTCTCTCTATACTCCTTTAAACAATTCACATGCACCACCTTAGAGTGCTTCTCCTTCCCAATCTTCCCAATCCTATAATTCACTGCTCCCTTCCTCTCTACTACTTTATATGGCCCTTCCCACGAATCGGCCAACTTACAGGTCATCCCTGGCACTCTGTATAAAACTAAATCTCCCTCCTTAAACTCACGTAACTTCGTCCCACGATTTAAATACTGCATCCTACTCTCCCGGCTCTTAGAAACCTTCAATGCCGCACTGTCTCTCACTCTCTCCAATCTCTCTGCCATTCTCATAACCCACTCACATACATTCAACTTCTCCACCTCCGCCTCATACAACCCATGATACAATGCATCTAAAGGCGTTCTCACCCTAAACCCGAACACCAAATCAAACGGGCTATATCCCGAATCTGCATGAGGCATCTGCCTCAGTACATACATCACAAAACTCAGCTGCTCGACCCAATCCAATCCATCACTAATACACTTCCCTAATATTCCCTTCATCGTCCCGTGCATTCTCTCAACTGCACCATTCGTCTCCGGGTGATATGGAGACGTCCTCACTTTATCTATTCCCAACCACTCACTTAACTGTCCCATCACTTTCCCACAAAACTGACCCCCTTGGTCAGACAACACTCTCTCCGGGATCGAGGTCCTGGAGAATATGGACCATAACCCTTCCATCACAGACTTAGCAGTGATACTCCTTAGAGGCACCGCTTCTGGCCACTTGGTAGCTAAACATACATACGTTAAGATGTACCTGCAGCCCCCCTTCCCCTTGGGTAAAGGTCCAACTAGGTCCACCGCCACACTCTCGAAGGGCTCCGCAAGAACTGGCCGCTCTATCGCTGGCGCTCTCTTGGGCCTATGCTTACTCTTAACTTGACAAAGAGCACAACTACGGCAGTGTTCCAAGATCTCCTTGGCCATACCAGGCCAAACAAAGTGCCTACTCACCATTCGGACTACTTTCTCGGCACCCAGGTGCCCATTCTTATCATGCCCCAAGGTCTTAACCCTATCTCGGTAACCTTTCGGCAATACCAAAACATCCCTATGCTCCTCCCAGGTAACATACATACTCTTTATCAACATCCCTCTCTTCCATGAAAATCCTCTCTCACGTCTGTCTGCTAACTCTCTCCACTCCTTCAAACTCTCGTCACTCATTACTTCCCTCTTAAACTCTTCTCTATCTTTCCCTTCCTTTACAGGGCCTATCTCCTTAGCCACCCTGCAAAACTCAGCTACCCCTGAACCTGTAGGCGATAGCTTCTGAAAGGAGGTTACACTTTCCTCCTCTAACTCTTCATTCCCTGTGCTCCCTTTCGCCTGGGGTTTGTCAGCTTTGGGCGAACCCTCCACGTCGTCCACCCCATGTCCCTCCTCCACCCTACTCATCCCTTCAGGCATATTTAAGGATTCGGGCTGGCTACTCGGTCCTTGCACTACATCCGTCACTCCATCAGGAATGACAACACTCCACCAATCAATAACACCATCCTCCGTCTCATTTCTATCTAACTCTCGCTCCTCTCTGACCATACTTCTGGTCAACACATTCATCCCAACTCTCTCCTCTACTACATACTCACTCACAGCACTTCTGTACGCCACAGCCTCCTCCTCGTTCATCAACGTGAAAGGAACTATACACGCCACTCCAGGCGACTCACTCTCATCAATAATAGTCTTCACTACCTTCCTGTATCCCCCAACTACAAACTCACACATGAAACTCTTACATGTCTTCTCGGACCCTCCATAGCCCTTCACTCTCACCTCATTACACAAAATCACGTCTTTGGGCACCATTGCCCTGGGGACTGAGCCTAACTCAGCACCCGAGTCTATCAAGACCGTAGTCTTGACACCACTCACCAACCCAAACGCTACATTTCCCGCACTACCCGATTTAGTGTTCCACAACACTGACATCTTCTTAGGCGAGGCCTCCTTCTTCACAGGAGCTGCTCCCCTCCTAACAGTACACTCAGTACTCCTATGCCCAACCTTACCACAACTATAACATGTTGGTGGCCGGTACACATACCCACTGCCACCTGTCTTCCCCTCCTTCCTGCACTCTGTGGATCGATGCCCTCTCTCTCCACAACTAAAACACGTTAAGTGCCCACTGGCACTACTACCTTTCTCCTTATCATTCCCAACCCGGACATTCTCTCGTCCTAAATAACTCTCTCTCGTACGATACCCTCTGGTATTTTCACTGGGCCCACCGCCCAGGGGCCTAAAGAAATTTCCCTTCTCTCGCCCCGACATCCAGTCCTCAAGACTGTCTCTTAATTCCCCCCACTCGCTAACCTTTCTATTCTCCATAAAGGCCTTCCCACCCTGGGGCAAGACCCTCCGTAACAAAGCCAACGCTATGGCTAACCTACAATCCTCTATACTTTTGCACCCTTGAAACACCCCCTCTACCACTCTCCTTAACCACTCGGCAATCCCCCCAGCAGTCATGCTCTTGAACAGCTCACTGTTAGCTTCGAACAGCTGATTGCCATACGTTATGGCGGTCTCTCCAGCCGCCTTCAACAAAACTCTCTTAACCTCTTTATATTCAACCTCTCCATCTCTCTCTTGTGCCACTCTCAAGCACATGCGTTCAGGCAACTTAGGATATAATCTCTCAGCCCAACTTCTCTCATCCACTTCACTCTCCCTCATAATCCTCTCAAACTTAGCCAAAAACGCTCCCAACTCATTTCCCTCCTTGTACACTCCTAACCCTTTTAACTTTTCTTGTAACAACTCTCTACGCTCACGCACCCTGTCGTCCTCACGTTTGTTACGTTGCCGTCGTTCGTCATCCTCTCTCTGACGGGCTGCATCGTCTCCTCTCATGTGCCGCAACATTTCCATTAACTCTGTTCTTCTTGCATCCTCTGATTCTTTCATAAACCTCAGGAGTGCTGCCATTTCACTCTCTTCTCCTCTTTTAGCCATTCCTTCCTCTTCTTCTACGTCTGAGTCCTCCCTATACTGGACCTCGTTACCCCGCACTGGGTATGGTGACCGTCCTTGTACAATCAGGTCGCTCCTGGGAAGGTAGTCTTCCCCCTCTGAAACACTCGCAGGGACCTTCTTAATCCTCTTCCTCCTCTTATCCCCACTTGGTCCAGGCTCCGTCATGGAAGGCAAGCGAACTTCACCTCCGCTAGACACTACAAGGTAAGACAGAAAAAAATATGTTGTAACAAGTGATACACGGAATCCAAAAAAAATTAGAAATAAGACACACGGCAACTCGTTAACAGGTAAAATTCACAACACGCACACAACCAATAAATAAATTCGTCCACCAGTTGACACTAGTCTCTTTAAGGGGTGTCAGGAACTCTCTCTCGTTCCTCCCAGGGCTCCAGGGGAATGAGCCCTTCTCCTCTCAATGTCCCGTTTGCTGCTCCTCTGCTGACGCAAGGAACCGTTGATGCGCTCCCTTCTGCCAAGGCAAGGAAGGCGAGATTAGCTCACACTGCCGAAGCAAGATCGCTGGATTCATTCGAAACGAAGTGTAGGGTGGATTCCTCCAACCGGCTTAACCCTCTGTCCGCAGACGAAGAGTGTGGAGTCCGACGTCAATGTCTTCACCCCAGACTCCAAATTGTTCGTAGACCTGATCGGGACGTCTCCTCCTCAGATCCCACCGCTGCCACCAATATGTGGGGAGCTCGCTAAGAGTCCTCAGTCTCTAATTGAGTCCGCGCACTTTGGCAACAGCTTAGTCGCTGCCACCAGAATCCAAGCTAGAGATGTCTCTCTCGTTGTTATAATAACTACGTTAAGCATGGACTGAATTACAAAAACGTGATGAGGGGTTTGATATGCATATGCCTCTCACCGCTTGACCAATCAGAATACAACAACTGCAACACAACACGCATGAGCAAAATGTGTGACCATGAAATAACATCCCTACAGGGTGTGCGTAGAACTGGATAAAACATACAACATAAATCTCTGATACAATCTTAATAATGACATGCAACACAAAAGTCTCTATGCAACACAAAAGTCTCTATTTCTATTCTTTTCTTGAATGTGGGCAGTTCTCCAGGCCCACACCATTTACGCTGGCTGTTGTTAAGAGTCAAGTTGTTCTTCGGAGTCCCTTTGTAGAGAGGTTCCACTGTATTTCTTATTAATTCGGGACATAGCAAATCTGCAACCAAATTAGACTAGTGATATGTCATAGTGATTCATGCATTTATGATATACTAAATTATTGTATCTGCTAAACAAAGAAAATTTTTTTTAAGTGATATTGAATGTATTATGATAATACTTTGTATGTACAATCAAAGAGTTCAGTGTGGTGATGTGACTGGCAGCTGGGAGGGAATTGAGGTAGATATGCTGCCACCACTGCTATGCAACTAGCTAGTTAGCAAATCACACAACAGAATTCCTTCTAAAGTAAAGAGTTCTAATTCTTTAGCTTCAACAAGAACATCAAAATCATGAGGATGGTGATAATGATGCATGTGTTCAGTCTGAGCATGCTCAGTTAAGGTGTGTGCAATGAGTCAGCATGATTCAGCATACATACTACTGGTAAAGGATGAAACAGAAATAAACATTATAATGGGTAAGGTAAGGTTCAGTCTTCCTCTTGCATTGTGTGGTGGGCGTGTCCATAATAGTGGGCAGGGTCACCACATTCAGTGCTAAGGAGAAGAGGTCCAAAGACGACAATCCATCCAGGCAGAAAATGTGGTCCTTGCCAGTTATGTTGCAAATCTGCTTCTTATTACATACACCTGTCCACTTGGGATCCTGAACTTTCAACAAAACTCCGGGCCATGGAGAAAACTATCACAGTTGACAGCTGTATTTGTCATGCATGTGAAAAAGACATAGAAAGAAAAATTAATTCAGGTGACTATGTACCAGGCTGGACATTACAGAACAAAGAAAACATAACACTGATGATGGGAAGCTAGTTCCACTGTGCCAGGTTCATTATAAACAAGTGCATCGTACAATCAACCCTCAAGTATACATGTAGTGCACAATCAACCCTCACATGTAGTGCTAACATAAAGGGGTTGTACAGGCACTGGCCTAACACTGTTGCCATTAAATATCATTTTTGTCAAGTCAGTGATATGGATTTGTACATCACTGAAAATGATAAAATATGCACAAGTTGTAATAATAGTCACCTCGAAATAATTGCTAATTTTAAGCAAAATAGTCATGATTATGAATTAAGTGCCTTTTAAACAACATTATTTCAGACTCAATTCCAGAAGATGCAGTCGTGGAATGAGATTATAAATTGCCCTTGTTTCTTGTCGAGGACTTTACTTTGTGACTTAATTATTTTTTATTGTCTTTCTATTTAACACCGTTTGAGTTATAAATGTGCAAGTGTTTATCTGTTCATCATATGTGTTGTATTTTTCAACAGCTTGTAACCAATAGGCATATTAGCAGTAGTTCCAATAGAATCAGGAAGTCCAACAGGAAACACAAACAACTCGGGACATTGCAATCTGCAAGCAATTACTCCCAAGCCATATCATCACTAATCATACTATAATAGCTATCTCTGAAATTATTATTGTAACTGCAAAACGTACTTACCTTTAGTTATGATCAGTTATAATTTTACTTCCTTCTTGGCTGAAACCAATACCTGTGATAAAATACCAGTGGTTCAAGCTGGTATAGACCTATTGATGTAATTATTCTATCTCCATAAGAGAAGATAAAAGTACGAGGGACACTTCTTATGTACAAGTTCAAAAGCCTCCACATCACTGGGTAAAGAATTAGCTTAAAACATCTGTCACCAAGCGAGCATGGTGACAGGTAAACGATAACGATCACAAACTTCACCTACAAAAACTAGTTCAGCTGATACCGAAGCAGTCAGTCTTAGCCACACGCGTTGGGTAAGGGATTCCTACGACAGACTTCCAAATATACATGTACTTCACGCAGAATGGGTTTTCCGGGTAGAATGAAGTCTCGCCAGCTAGACCCTTTACCTAATAGTTTGTTGTTTTTCGAGGAGGGGCTGCACGCCAGACTACTATAGGCCCATGAAATGGTTTTTCTTTGGCGTCCTTCACATTATCACATTCTCGTCCCTAAAAGTGTGCCACACAGCAGGTTCCTAGGCAGCTTGAAGCATTCCAACTTAAGACCTTTTACCAAAACTTTAAACCTCAATTCAATTTCATTCATATTATTAATACCTGTGAAGAATGAAGAGACACTGAAGCAAATGAAAAAAAGAAAAAAAAAAGAAAAAAAAAAAGATCATGTAGAAAACTAAATACATGAAAAAGAGATAAAGAATACGAAAATTACAAAAAATAAAATACACAAGTAGATGGTGGCGATTACTATTACGAAATTCCACTTGGTGTAACAAAATTATGAATAATAGTTTGGATAAGGTACCAAAAGATTGAATATGGAAAAGGAAAAAAAAAAAACCTGTATGTAAAGGATCATCAAAGCATTGTTTCCCAGGAGATTACTCAGAGTCTTCTGAAACTTGTGAGAGAAGAGACGGACGGTGGGATGAAGATGATGCAGGCAGGAGAGAGGGTCGATGTTGAGGTACAGGGGCCGGTGGAGGAGAATCTGGTGGAAGGAGCTCGTGCATCTTGAAGTTATCTCGAATGTAAGGACGAACATCTTCCTGTGAAAATGAAAGAAGGTAGTAGAATTTATCATTAAACATAACAAAAGAAAAAACAAAACAAAAACTTCTCTAATAATTTTAAGCCATTGTGATTCAATTTAATTTTGATGGCAGACATTTTAAAAAGAAATTATTGAGTATCATAAAGTATCAATACAATTCCTCGCAGTAGACCACTAACCTTGTCCAACAGCGACTTGAGGAATGGGACAAGTTCCAGGAGTTCTCTGTCAGATTCAGAAGTTGGTAGGTCTATAGCTCCCATGAATTGAGCAATCTGATTGGACGGTTTAAACGTACTATGGCACAAATATTTTCTTTAGTGGGTTAATTTAGTAAAGGTCTCTTCTGAAATATAGTTTGTAGATATTAGCCTCCAAACCAGACCCTTTATCTAATTGCTTTGATAAATTCCTCCATAGTCTGGACGAATGGGAACTGGTGTAGCCAATTGACCAGACCCTTTCTTCAGATGTGGAGCAATTTGGTGAACGGTTGGGCTTGGGAGACTATGTAGCTGTCTGCTCATTAACGATGCAGTCAATGAACTAATTCTTTTTTAATCTGGTTAGTTCTGTGATTTTTTATTTATTTACTTTAGTTTGTTCCCTATTAGATCCCGTTGCTATATTGTTACTAGGTGTACTAACTTGGTAAGTGTGCACTATTTTTTGCCTTTAGGTATATGAACTGTGCATACTAACCACCCTTGGGGTATTGCTATTTTTGAGTTTTAGTTTAATAGAATAGGCTGGATAAAGCGTGAGCCGATTATGTGAGGCCCCGGATATGTAAGGGTCTACTACTCTCTCATATCGGACCTATATGGGACTGGTAGAAACAAGAGGGTAAGGTCAGGGCAGCTGGCAGCTAGTTTGGCACCGTGGGCAGCTGTAGTTTTGCTAGAGGGGGTGTGTGGCAGCTGTAGTTTTGCTCTGGCATCAGGTACAACAATAGGCTAAGTAGTAATTCCAGTTCATTGCAGATCTGATAATTCCGGTACTGCACCAGATCTGATAATTCCAGTACTGCACCAGATGTTCCTGTACACTTGGCAACTATGGAGTATTATCCTACAAAGGTGGCTAAAGTTCTCACTTAGACTGCAGATCTTGGCCAGTGATATGTTGGGACTCTTAAACACTTACTCTATTACTCACAATTATTTGTTATCAATATGTTATTTGCTTTAACTATGCTTAGCCTATTTTCTCATTTTTGCAACCATCTGGTGAAGTATCATACATCAGTTTGACATAAAGTGTTAAATAAGCCTACTAAGAAATATAAATATATATATAAATATCTACTTCATATGATTTAAATTGTTCATTGAAACAGGTTGATAATAATAGGCTTATAAAGTAAACTGAATTTTTATTATGTAGTTGTCTCATCTCTGTGAATAAATGAATATCCTCTAAGCAAAGATGTGGATGTAGTCTTGTGGCAAGATTGCAGAGCTGATTATAATCAAGCAGCACTCGTAGAGGTAGATGAGTTTGTTATTGTGAATTCAGAAGTACATGAAGAATTTGATGAATACAAGAAGAATACAATTGGAAGAGGGTATAGCTATCTTAAAGTAAATGAACTCATTGAATTTTATCTCCTTCAAAATGACCACCTGAGCAGTAATGTTAAAACCTTATATAACAAAGCCTATCTCAAATTGAGTGGTACACTGTAAAAATTATAGCGTGAAAACCCACCAAATTCACACCAAACTGGTGGTGTGAATGCCCACCACCTATGCATAGTGTGTCCTTCACACTTTCTTCCTAGTGTGAATGCACACTTAGTGTGAAATTCACACTCAATGGAATAGCATGGACCCTTTACCGAACATTAATTATATTCATGTGCAGGCAAAAAACAATGCTATTATCATTGTAATCTACCTTATAAAGGTTTTGTACACTTGTGTGCTAGATAAGAGAGTTGAGTAAGATTTTAGTCGTCTGATTAATGAGATCTGGGATTACACCAATCTCTTTTTGGAAAAAAAATGTTGATATGTATTACTAGAATCAATGTAACTTAAAATAATTCAGCATTAATGTAAGTATGAGTTCATAGTGATTGTGGTGAGAATTCACGCTAAATTTGGTGTGTACTTCACACCCAAACGATGAGGTGTTCACATCACACCATATTTTGGTGTGACTATTGTTACAAGTGATTCCGCTTAATTTGGTGTGAACTACACACCTTTTGGTTTCAGTGTAGTGATATTGATAAACTTTGTAATTGGCTGCTTAATCTTAGAAAATCCTATGAGCAAGAAGGAGTAAAAGTTTTTAGTACAGGTAATTATTGCTCGCTCGATTTAAAATTTGCTGTAGAAACCCACATCTTTTATTCCATTTAGAACCAGCTTCAAAGAAAAGGAAAACAATGGATATTGTTACCATAGAAGATGGAGGATGGCTTTCAGATATTCATATATCAGCTGCATGTAAAATTTTACAATTACCGGAATTTACCGATTTCGTTCTCTCACCCAGTGATCTTCCTCCTCTAATATGTATTACAAAGACTGCGATGGAACTGACAAACCTCGCCCTGGGCCATTTTGGTGGGAAGTGGGGAAAATGAAAACCCTTCTTGGAGAATATAGATTTCCCAAGCTGGCTAAGCTAATGGCTGGTCTCCTGTCGATTCCATGTTCGAATGCAGACTCTGAGCGTGGTTTCTCAATCCTTCGTAAAATTCACACTGATCAAAGGTCAAATTTGGATCTATCTACTCTCATTAGTTTGATGTCCATCAAATATAACTGTGATGATTGTTGCCATGAAGCAAAACTTGATGATCAACTGCTTAGCTACTAACTGTAAAAAAGCTACACACAAAGTCCTCACCACCAATTAATATTATTTGAAATTGGAACTGAAAGGAATGTGGTCTATTGATAATGGGCATGGTTTTAAGTGTGGTTTACTAAAATGGATGTGGTTTTGGGTGTGGCTCACTAAGATGGGTGTGGTTTTACCCTGTACCTAAAATTAGTTTCACAAACTTGGCAACTATGATACTCAGTCCAGGTAATACAATGTTCTCTTATCAACCAGCATACAGAGGTTATTCAGTGGGCGTGTCACTACCGCATAATTAGAACCGGGCGCCATTTGGGTGGCAAAACTGACGACCTTCAAGTAAGTTCTCCAAAGACTCTGCTCTGAAGTTTTATCGATTTCCTAGGGATACTGACAGGAAGCAAGATGGGCTGCAGAAAGATTGGCAACCTGGAAAATCTAGCAGGGTTTGCAGTGCTCACTTTGTATCAGGTGAAAAGAGCAACAATCCTCATTACTATGCACAATAACTTTACTAACCCATCCATCACAATAGTACTTGTAGCCATCAAGACTCTTATAAGCTTTCAGACTCTTGTGGCGTACAGAGCTTAACTGTTTGTCGTCCTTTTACCTCATACTTATTTCTATATCATGTCATCCCTTACCGGCTTGTCATCACGTGCTTTAAGTAGAATTGTCTCTAGTGGGCGTAGCGGTAGTGTAGCATAGCTAATAACAATAAGTTGGACCATCTCCAACAATTGGTGACCTCGACGAGCGAACAACATGTCCGAAGACGAGGATTCAGGTATACCTGCTGCTAGTACTGGAGCTTCCGGTTCCTCTCATGAAACTCCGCCCATCTCCCATGCCATCCACGCCCCCGACGTATCAGCCGTATCCGTTCAACTGAAGCTCCTGCCTTTCTGGCCCGCAGACCCCGAGCTTTGGTTCGCGCAAGTAGAAGCACAATTCGCCTGCCGCCGTATCGTCTCACAGCGTTCCAAGTTTGACTACGTGGTTTCTTCTCTCTCGCCCGAATATGCAGCAGAAGTCAGGGACCTGCTGATCAGGCCTCCTACTGACGACCCGTACAAAATACTTAAAACACAGCTGACCAAACGTACTTCAGCTTCCGAGCAGCGCAAGTTGCAACTTCTTTTCACATCTGAAGAGCTGGGAGACAAGAAGCCTACTCAACTCTTGCGCAGGATGCAGCAACTGTAAGGAGATCATCCTGCCATGGCTGATGAGTCATTCCTGCGTGAACTCTTCCTCCAACGGCTTCCTCCTAGCGTAAGAATGGTTTTAGCTTCAACCCCAGATAGTACTGGCTTGGACACACTTGCTGAGTTGGCAGACAAAGTCATTGCAGTTCCCACTCCGCCTGGGACCATCGCAAGTGTTGCTTCTTCCCCAACCATTACTGCTGAAGTAGAACACCTTCGAACAGAAGTTTCACGTCTTGAAAAACTAGTCAAGAAACTTGCTCATTCTCCTTCTCGGCCTGCAAGTCATTCAGTTAGTCATGGTCATTCTTCGCGTCGTCCGCCAATCCCTACAACACGCAGTGCGTCCACTTCACCTGATCCTTCTGGACAACCCTACGACACGGTATGCTGGTACCACCAGAAGTTTGGCAGTCAGGCACGACGTTGCAAATCTCCCTGCAGCTATCAGTTAATCTCCCTGGCCAGGCACTAGCGGCGACGAGTGTTCCTGGCCAACACACAAGTCACCTTTTCTACATCAAGGATCATGTAGCGTAGTCGAGAGACAGTTAACTACTATTACTATACTAAAAACAACTCGTCTTTTCTCTTTTTTAATATATCTAACACGAGGAGTATATTACAAGCACGTGAGACAATAAATGATGATGTCATGATGATGATAAAACAAGAGTTCAAAGTTCCACTACATTACTCCCCCCGCAGTGACCAAGTCAGGGAACGAAATTAGCTAGGTGCTTTGGCCAATGAACACGTCGACCAGATCGTGTAGTGGTGGGTGCCGGCTGAGTGACAGCTGGTTGTATCGATAGGTCTGGAGAGGGCGCAGTGGCAGAAGTCGGAAGATGGTCAAGATGTGCAGGCTTCAAACGGTCAATTGAGACAGTATCGGAGCGACCATTACGGTCTATCGTGAAGAACTTGGTGTTTCGCTTAAGTACTTTATAAGGGCCATCATAAGGTTGCTGAAGGGGCTTTTTCACTGCATCATGTCGGACAAATACGTGAGAGGATCCGGCGAGTGAAGAACTGGTGTCTGTAACATTATGCGTAGGTTGGCGCGTGGGTGCAGCATGGAGTGACCTCATTGCAGACTTGAGTTGTGAGACATAGCTGCCAGGATCAGGGCAGTTGTCAGAAGCAGCAGGAAAGAATTCTCCAGGGAGCCGCAGAGTACAGCCGTAAACCAACTCAGCTGCTGTGCAACCGATGTCTTCCTTGAGCGAGGTCCGTATACCAAGCAGTACAAGTGGCAATGCTTCTGCCCAGCGATCAGGGTGAGGATAAGCTTTCAAAGAAGACTTCAACTGTCGATGAAGGCGTTCAACAAGGCCATTGGCGATTGGATGATGATACGCAGTGGTTCGGATGCGCTTTGTGCCAAGAAGATTCGAGAACTCATGCCACAGCTGTGATTCAAACTGTCGACCCCTGTCAGTGGTCACAGTAGAAGGTGTGCCAAAGCGTGCAACCCAGGTCTGCAAGAAGGCTCGAGCGACCGTTTCGGCAGTGGAGTCAGCTATAGGGATTGCTTCCGGCCAGCGTGTAAACCGATCAACACAGGTGAGGAGATAAACTTTGCCAGAAGATGGGGGTAGAGGTCCGACTAGGTCAATATGCACCTTGTCAAAACGGGAGTCAGGAGTCGAAAAAGTTGAGAGTGGAACAGTGGTATGACGGTGCACCTTCGACTTTTGACACTGAAGACATGTGCGTGCCCAGGAACGAACATCGGAATTGATGCGTGGCCAGACAAATCTGCTGGTTAACATACGTTGAGTGGCTCGAATTCCCGGATGTGAAAGGGAGTGGAGGCTATCAAAAATTGGCCGTCGGAAACACTCGGGTACAAAAGGCCGTGGGGTGCCAGTAGACATATCACATATGATGAAACCACCATCTGAGAGAGCGAGAGGAATACGTTGCAGCTTTAGTGATGAGTCTGACTGTAACTTGGTGAGATCAGGATCATTTACTTGAGCTTCAGCCATAACCCTGAAGTCGATTACAGTGTTCAAGCCATCGCAGTGAATGGCGTTGACTACAATGCGTGACAGTGCATCTGCGACAGAGTTGTGAGTTCCCTGAATATGGCGAATATCCGTAGTGAATTGGGAGATTAAATCCTAATGACGTATTTGACGAGGTGAGTGTCGATCTGAACGAGAAGAGAGAGCAAATGTAAGGGGCTTGTGGTCCGTCCAGATGTGAAACTGGCGTCCCTCCAGAAAGTAGCGAAAATGCTTTACCGCAAGATAGATGGCGAGCAACTCTCTGTCAAATGTGCTGTACCTAGTCTCAGCATCCTTCAGAGGCTTAGAGAAGAATGCGATTGGACACCAACTCCCATTGACATACTGTTGAAGAACAGCACCAACTGCAATGTCGGATGCGTCAGTCATCAGACAGGTAGGGGCATCTGGAGTTGGGTGAACTAGGAGTGTGGCGTCAGCAAGAGCCTGTTTGACGTTGTCGAAGGCAGCAGTGGCTGAGTCCGACCAGGTGAGAGAATCTGACGAGCAACTTCCACCTTTCAAGAGGTCAGTAATGGGCTTGAGGGTAGCAGCACCATGAGGAATAAACCGTCGATAAAAGTTGACAAGTCCTAGGAATTCGCGAAGTTTACGTTGAGATGTCGGAAGAGGAAAATCTCTGATGACTTGGACTTTCTGCTCCAGTGGCCGAATTCCATTAGCATCCAGACGATAGCCAAGAAAGTCTAGCGCAGGTACTCCAAACACACTCTTAGAGACGTTGATGAGAATGCCATGAGCATCTAATCGTTCTAACACTGAGCGAAGATATTGCAAGTGTTCCTCAGGCGAATGACTTGCTATGAGCAGGTCATCTACATATGCATACGCAAAGGGAAGGCCATGCAGAACTTCATTGATGAACCGTTGAAACGTCTGAGCTGCATTTCTGAGTCCAAATGGCATGCGCGTAAATTCAAACAAGCCAAAGGGAGTCGTTATTGCCGTCTTGTGGATGTCGGCTGGTTCTACAGGAATCTGGTGAAAGGCTCTCACTAAATCGATATGGGAAAAGATTGTACACCCTTGTAACGTGGCAGTGAAATCCTGTAAGTGAGGAAGAGGATAGCGGTCCGGAACTGTAACACGGTTGAGAGCTCTGTAGTCACCACACGGTCTCCAATCACCAGGGGACTCTTTGGAACCATAATATTATGGAGCGGAGAGGACCAGTTGCTGGAGGAAGGACGAATGATACCCAGTTCGAGCATGTGATCGAATTCCTGTCGAGCGATGTTGAGACGTTCCGGAGCCAGACGACGAGTGCGTGATGACACTGGTTGGCCCACAGTTTGAATGTGATGAGTGACACGGTGTTTGACGGGCCTGTCTGTTGAAACTGCCTCAGTAACAGAAGGGAACTCCGCTAGAAGCTGTGAGAACATGGAGTCGTCACTCTTCCGGACACACAAAAGTCCAGTTGAGGAAAGTGGAGGTGAAAGTCTCAGTCCCGACACGTGGAGATTTGTGACAGAGTCGTGAAGCTTGTGTTGACGAAGATCAACGAGGAGTCCAAAGTAACGAAGAAAATCTGCTCCTAATATCGGTAGCTTCACGTCGGCTATAACAAACACCCATCTAAATGTTCGGCGCAGACCAAGATCCAGTGAAAGGGATCGAACACCATAAGTCGCTATGCTCGAGTTGTTGGCAGCCTGCAGTGTAAATGCTTGTTGAGACTTGCGTTCAGTGCATGTGGGAGGAACAACACTAACCTCGGCACCGGTATCAACAAGAAAACAGCAGCCAGAAGAACGGTCATTTATGTGGAACAGGCGACAACTGGATAGGCCAGCAGCACTCGTCGCCGCTAGTGCTGGGCCTAGTCGTTTAAAGAACGAGAGCAAGGAGAACGACAGTGGCGTGCTTGGTCACCATACTTCTGGTGGTACCAACAGAGTGTACCAGAGGGTGAAGCTGCAAGAGCTTGGGAAGGGTCTGTGGCAGGGCTAGATGACCTGGAGTTAGCAGAGCCTGAAGGTCTGCGACGACGAGACTGTGTGGTAAGGGATCGCACTAACGTAGAAAGTCGTGCGACTTCGTCGCGAAGTTGCTGGAGCTCATTCGACGAATTCGGTACGGGGTCGTTCCACGGTCGGTTGGGGGCGGAGTCGCTGACGTTTGCTAACGTAGGGGCGGCAACTTCCAAAATCTTGTCTGCCATCTCCGCCAGTTTTCCCAAGTCGGTAGAAGAATCGGCTGAAGCTAGAACCATCCGGACGTTGGAAGGTAAGCGCTGAAGAAATAACTCACGGAGAAATGAACTACTGTCGGCCGAACTGAGTCTGTCGCCAAGAAGTTGCTGCATACGCCGTAATAGCTGGGTAGGCTTACGGTCTCCGAGTTCCTCGCCACCAATGAGCTGTTGGAGCTTCTTCTGCTCGGAAGCAGCGGTCCGCTTGATAAGCTCAGCCTTCAAGACATAGGGGCGATCCAGCGGTGGCCTTAACAACAGATCTCGAACTTCAGTGGCTATTTCGGGAGAGAGCGAGCTAACTACGTACTGGAAGCGTGTCTTCTGACCGGTGATGCCTCGCGTAGCGAACTGGGCTTCCACTTGAAGAAACCATACCTCAGGGTCGCTTGGCCAGAATGGCGGCAACTTGAGGTGGACGGCTGATACAGCAGGAACGGCGGGAGGGCTCTCCATTCGTGGGGCGACTCTGTCTTCTCCCTCCGTCATCGTGTCGGCGTCGGGGTCACCAATGTAGCGTAGTCGAGAGACAGTTAACTACTATTACTATACTAAAAACAACTCGTCTTTTCTCTTTTTTAATATATCTAACACGAGGAGTATATTACAAGCACGTGAGACAATAAATGATGATGTCATGATGATGATAAAACAAGAGTTCAAAGTTCCACTACAATCATCTGTCTGGCTTCAAGTTTTTAGTCGATACTGGTGCTGCTGTAAGTGTGATTCCCCCTTCTTCGTCAGAACGCTCACATGAATCTGGCATATCTCTTGAAGCTGTTAATCACACCTCCATCCCAACATACGGTTCCCGTTCTCTCACTCTGGACCTTGGCCTCAGGTGTACGTTTTGCTGGGCCTTTGTGTTAGCTGATGTCAGTCGTCCGATTCTTGGTGCGGACTTTCTTCATCACTTCAACTTGCTGGTAGATGTTACAAACCACCAACTCCGCATTCAACTGCGTACCCAAGGTATAGCTACTCTGGATACTTCTCCTAGTCCAACGTGCCCGACAGATACCCTGGATGCCGATTTCTCTGTCCTGCTCCGTGAGTTCCCGTCTATCACCAGAGTGGACATAGCAGACTGTCCAGTTAAACATCACACTACACATCACATAGCAACGAAAGGTCCACCTGTCTCAGCCCGAGCACGCAGACTGGCTCCAGAACGTCTCAAGGTGGCTCGACGCAAGTTCGAGCACATGTTACACCTTGGGATCATCAGACCTTCTTCCAGTCCTTGGGCCTCACCTTTACATATGGTGGTTCCTAAGAAGAGTAGTGGAGACCGGAGACCTTGTGGGGACTATCGCAACCTCAACAACCAAACGACGCCAGACCGTTACCCAATTCCTCACATTCACGACTTCACCGCATCCCTGCATGAAACTACAGTGTTCACGAAAATTGATTTGGTACGTGCATACCATCAAATCCCAGTGGAGCCAGAGGACATTCCGAAAACAGCCATCATCACTCCATTTGGCCTATTTGAATTTTTACGTATGCCATTAGGTCTTTGTAATGCCGCCCAGTCCTTCCAACGATTCATCGACAAAGTTTTACGTGGTCTTGACTTTTGTTTCGGATACATCGATGACCTGCTGATTGCCAGTACAACACGAAGTGATCACATCCACCATGTCCGACAGGTTCTCGAACGTTTAGCTGCACATGGTCTCACTATCAACCCGTCCAAATCGGTGTTTGCAGTGGACTCTCATGTTAGTTCGAGTGGCGTCACACCTCTTGAGGAAAATGTTCACTCTAGTCGTGACTTTCCTCAGCCCACTTCTCAACGTAAACTGCGCCAATTTATTGGTCTCGTCAATTTCTAGCGTCGTTTCATCCCTCACTGTACCACTCTCATGCAGCCCCTCAACGGCCTCCTGTCTCATCCTAAAGACAAGTCTAGGGAACTTACCTGGACAAGCGAAGCCCTCTCTTCTTTCACTGCCACTAAAGCAGCTCTTGCCGACGCTAGTCTCTTAACACACCCTGCTTCGGACGCCCCGACTTCCATTATGTCAGACGCATAAGACGTAGCCATTGGTGCTGTTCTACAGCAGTTTCTCCATGGACGCTGGTGTCCTATCGCTTACTTCTCGAAACCACTCAAGCCAGCTGAAACTAAATATAGCACTTTCGATCGAGAGCTCTTGGCTGCCTATCTCGTGGTGAAGCACTTCCGATATTTTGTTGAAGGACAAGAATTCCACATCTTAACTGATCATAAGCCACTTGTATGCTATCCACACTCTTTCCAGCAAGCACTCTCCACGTCAAGCACGACATTTGAACTTCATCGCTTAGTTTACCTCGGACATCAGACATGTCAAAGGGCGTCCCAGCAGATGCCCTATCACGTGTGGAAGCAAATGCGGTATTGTCTGATTCACCTCCAGTGATCGATTTCCGAGCAATGGCAGCCGCTCAGGAATCTGACCCTGATGTCCTCCAGATGCGTTCTTCCTCTCTCACACTCGCGTCAATGCCCCTAGCAGTGTCCGACTCGACAATTCTGTGCGACACGTCAGCAGGTGTTGCCCGTCCTTTGGTACCCGTAGCCTTCCGACATGCTGTGTTTGAGTCCCTTCACTCACTCTCTCACCCTGGCATTCGCGCCACTCAACGCCTAGTGACCACACGTTACGTTTGGCCTCGCATCAACGCTGACATTCGTCAATGGACTCGCAACTGTCCCAGGTGCCAACGTGCCAAGGTTCAGCGGCATACAGTCACACCATTGGTTGCATTCCCAGATGATGCAGCCCGCTTTGACAAGATTCACGTTGATATCATAGGTCCTCTTCCACCGTCTCGTGGCTACACGTACTTGCTCACCTGCATTGATCGCTTCACCAGGTGGTCGGAAGTCATTCCAATAGCGGACATCACTGCTGATACAGTAGCTCGTACGTTTGTCCATGGATGGATTTCACGGTTCTGAACTCACTCCACTACAGACCGTGGACGTCAATTCGAGTCAACACTGTAGACTAACTTGATGCAGCTTCTTGGAACGAAACGTATTCGTACTACGGCATACCACCCTATTGCAAACGGTCTCGTAGAGCGATTCCACACGCAATTGAAAGCCGCCGTCAAGGCTCAACCTCACCCGGAGCAGTAAATGGACGCTCTACCCCTCGTGCTGCTGAGCTTGTTTATGGTCTTACATTGCGTCTCAGGCCCGGCGGAAGGAAAATTGGATTGGTCAGGCAAAACGTGTGGATAAATGTTTCATTTTCTTACACTTACATGTAGTTTCACAATGCTTCCAATAATAATATTACAGTTTATATGAATAGACATAACCTGATCAAAATAGAAGAATAAAAATTATAACAGATATTGCATGATAATTACATAGTTTTATTCAGTAAATTTTCCAAAAATGTTGAACCTGTGTTCATTTACTGAAACAAATTCATTGGCACATGAAATGATATCAAGGCCATCACTAAGATCCTTGTGGACATGAAGGAGCATCAAATGGTTAAGCCGACTTTGCTTCATGGTTCCTCGAAGATAATATGTCTTCACTCTCCTGAGGGCTGAAAAAGACCTTTCACTGGTAGCATTGGTAGCGGGAAGCACAAGTATAAGTTTAACTAACTTCGACACTTCAGAAACAAGGGATTTAGCTTCACCAAGACTAATGTTAAAGTTCTTGATATCTTTCAAGGTGACTGTGGCGTCCGGCCTGCGTACAGAAACGGATGCACCACACAGCTCTGGGAACAGCGAGTAATTCGCTGCCACCAGAGTTCAGCAAGAGGGTTGGTGCCTCACTTCGAATAGGTTTTACTAAAACTACTCAGTAAACTGAACTAACTACAACCACGAGATGAGTGAGCTTATGAGACGAGCTCACTCAATAACTGACCAATGAAATGATTGCACAAATTATGCGGTTGACCTGCGCACTACTGACTACTACACGCACACACATAAATGTTCTGACACTCGACTAATATGATACACAACACACAAAGGTTCTATTGTCTCTATCTTCTTCACTCTACTCTACTTCTCTTCAACGAATGTGGGCTGGCCCACAGTGACATTTGAACCTTTGCTAACTTCTGCACTAAATTTATCCCTCATTATATGAAGCTGAGTACGAAAATTTAGTACATCGAAGTCTCCATTAAAGACTTCAGTAACAGCATCAAATTCTGCTTCAAAATCAATGCCAGTACAAGCATTAATGATTAATTTTTCTAAATTGTTGTATACCTTAAAGCCAGGTTGATCGAATCTATCCTTGATACAACCATTTATAGTGTCTATGGCCTCAAAGTATATAGGTCGGTAAAGATCAATGACAGACATATGGGATAATGAGGATCACTATGTACTTCCTCAAACCTTGCTGGAGTCCTATGTTTTCGAGGAAGAACAGGCTCATTAATGCCAACTTCATGTACTTTAAGCATAACAACTATCCCAAAATTTGTGAAATTCATTGTCACAGCGAAGTTAAACGAGAGTATCACAAGTGAGCATTGCTGCTCTGTTACCCTCAGCAGCAGACAATATCTTTTGTTGAAGAGTATTGCTAAGGTTGTCCGCTAACCGCAGTACTAATTCTCCAAGCATTACACCATAGACAAAGTCAAACTTTTCGAACTGAGCACCTACACCATTTACTTTGGCAGACATTTCCATATCTCTAGCTGCCATTTCAGAAAATTTGTCTAAACTGCTCTGCAAAACAGAATAATTTTTACGAACACTAGCTAATGAGTCAGCTCTCACTGTCCATCTTGTGGGGCAGAGAGTGCGAAAACCAGATTCAGTGGGAGCAAGCTCATCCTTAAGCTTTATACAGGAAGACTTCCGCTTTGAAGAGTATTTCAATAATTTTGATAATTCAAATGTTGTGTCAAGAGCATCTCTTATTACTTTAATACTACGAATAGTGTCTTGACAAGCTAAATTCAGGGCATGTCCGTAGCAATGCAAAAATATGGCGCGCGGCTCCATATCTGCAATTTGCTTTGCTACCCAATTCCTACAACCCCTCATGTTTGCTGCTCCATCATAGCATTGCCCCCGACAATTTTCTATGTTTAGGTTTAGCCTAAGAAGAACATCTCTGATGATACTAACATGAGAATTAGAAGCTATTTGAATCAGTAGAATGCAACCCTATAAAATCTTCATGCACATCCAAATCAGAACCGACCCAACGTAAAACAATAACAACTTGCTCAGTGGTACTAACATCAGTGGTCTCATCAATCATAATGGTGAATTTTGATGTACGCACATTATTAGCTATATTTCTCAACAGATTTAAAGCCATTACTCCTAACATTTCATTTTGAACATCATGACTGGTATATTTGTCGCTCTTTCGCTTCAACCATGCATTTAAATGAACACTAGATTCGTCACTGGCCCGGAGCTTTAACAGTTGAGTGAAATTTCCCTCAATTTCCCATCACTCTCAGTGCAAGCCCTTGCCAGCCAAGAAGTGGATTGAACTTAAAATCTTCAGAAAGCAGGCTTGATTCTTCTTTCTCTCTTCAGCCATAGCAGAAGAAAGACAAACAACAATATCTTTGTTAGTGGAGGGAATGGTTACCATCTGGTGAACAGCATCTTTATGAGTACCACTACATTCATGGTTTCTAAAGGCAACAGTAGCATCTTTCCAGTTTTGAAACCCTTTTTGAATAAATGCCCCATCACCCTTAGGTGCTATCAATTTCTTCTGCTTATAAGCTACCATGCAGGTAAAACAAAACACTTTCTCAGAAGCCACATCCCAGTGCAACCATTGCCACTTGTCATACCAAGCTGGATTGAACGACCTAAATGTCACTTTAGACTTGCCAAATGGAATCTTAGGATAAGATATATTTCTTGGTTGATGAGGGGAATCACTAACTGGCTGACTTGAAGCAAGACATTGTGAGGAAGAAGAAGCCAAAGATTGTGAGGAAGCCATACTGTTGTTACTATCCTACGAGCAACTGCGGTGAAGTCAGAGCTATATAGACTAGTAGAGCTGACGATCTTTACCATATCGCGTACAGAAATTATTGGTCCGGCATTTGCCTGACTTGCCGGACCACTTCCGCCGGCCCTGCGTCTTCCCGGCGAATTTGTCTGCCCAACGACATCTCTTCCTCATGAAAGTTCAGCTGACTACGTTACTAAGCTCAAGGAAGCCATGCGACGTGTCACCTCTTCATCACCACATCATCATTCCCAACGAACTACGTATGTCTATGAAGCCCTGAAGACATGCATCCACGTGTTCGTCGGACTAGATGCAGTCAAGCGGCCACTTCAGCAGCCATATGATGGCCCCTATAAAGTAGTGGATCGGTCGAACAAGTTCTTCACCTTAGAAGTCAACGGCAAGAATAATACTGTCTCACTTGACCGCTTAAAACCAGCATACATGGACAATCCGAATCCATCATCCGTATCTCTTCCTGCCTCGCATTCTCCAGCACGATCCTCATCATCTTCAGATCCAGCCCCTCCTTCAGCTTCCTAAACTCCCATCAAGCAAGCACCAACCCCTCGGTCAACTCGATCTGGTCGTCACGTACATTGGCCAGCGAAGTTCAGTGATTACGTTCACTAGCTCACTGGGAGGGGAGTGACGTGGCGTACAGAGCTTAACTGTTTGTCGTCCTTTTACCTCATACTTATTTCAATATCATGTCATCCCTTACCGACTTGTCATCACGTGCTGTCTCGTTCATGGCCATGTTAAATTGTCAGTATTCTATCTTAAGTAGAATTGTCTCTAGTGGGCATAGCGGTAGTGTAGCATAGCTAATAATAATAAGTTGGACCATCTCCAACACTCTCTTTGGTGTACAAACTTGGAGTTTCTATTGAATAATTGTAAATGTCTGGGTATTTAACATTAGGCCATTCCAGCCAGTCTAAACTGGTGTTCACAGTAGTTTGTGCTGGCTTTTCCCACATCAAATAAGGGTCTTCAACGTTACCTAGCAGTTCTAACTTCCTTCTATAGTGCCGCTGGTCATCCACCGACAGTGTAATGAAGTATATGCTAGTCACAGTGTATACCGCCATACCCGTGCACTCGTACAGCTTCTGCCACCCAAAATGGCCATGTGGAACTGTTGCTACGCAATGGGTCATGACCACGCCCAATATGAATAACCTCTATACAATAATATTACACAGACACAGGATATGACAAACGACCACACAAAAATAATAATGGTTAACTCCCAAGTTCAATGTCCACATTCCACCCTTAACAGCAAGACAGGTAAAAATGCTACTATAGTTCTGGTTTTTAACATCTAAAATCTCTCCTCAAACCATCTCCAACAGCCAATGGCCAATTCAGTAGTGTGAGATCTCCTTTTTTTTTTTAATTAGGGGTGCTTAGTGCACCATTGTTGCCAAAAGAGACACAAAGTACCAATGAATATGGCTCTGCAGTGGTTTTCCTAAGGGAAAGTATTGCTTCAATCTCTAGATCATCCTTGCTGGGGAGAACAGTAAGGGTCATTGGTTGAAGCTGAATTCAACTTGGACCAATACCGTATACAATTTTATGTTTAAACTATACATTCATTTTTGTCCCACATAATCAGTAGAATGATCATGACAGGTGTCCCACAATGTGCAATAAAATGACGAATACATGCTATGACATCATCAGCTACAAGTTTAAGGTGGGTGGTTTAGCCCAGTACAAGGGACATGACTAGCATAGAGTCAGAGGAGGTCTCCGCCTCCTCAAAACTTTCAGTCTAATTTTGCACAAATCACTTCACAATAATTTACATACTGGCATTGTTGCAACTTAAGAAACTCCAACAGAGAGTTAAGACTACTAACTGCTAGATTCATTTATTTCATTTAGTTGCTTATTTTTACTAAAAAATATTTACATAACTTATTTAATAGGATGTGGCTTTTAATCTGGGAAACCTAAGAATTGTTCACCTCCTCTCTTCTTATTTTCTAGTTATGGCCCTGCCTAGTAACGACTAGCTGCATCAATATTACTGACTAACAAGCCAACTGAAAACATGTCAACCGATTAAATAGTTATGAACGAACCTATGGATCCAGGTATTAATCCTACCCAGTCAAGTGAAGTTTGAAGACTTCATGACATGACAGTCAATCTCCTCGACCTTGTCAAATTGATTGTTATGTAAGATCTCTGTGTCTAAAGGTCAAGAATGAATGCCTTGACGAAGCCAGGCAGGGCAATACCGAAATATATAGTGACTTTACATTTCTGATGGTAGTGGGCCATGAGAGATACAATATGCCCAGTTATTGGAACAGTTTACATGATACCTAGGGGAAGATTCCACAATTTCAGCGATAGTGATTCAGTCCATATTTTCAAGAAAAGTTTCGAAACAACGATGGCTTGGCTCCAGTTAAAAGTATTATTCTGTCAGTTAATGGCAAACAAATCCTCTGACTTCAACTTGATGAATGTTTTGATGACACAGTAGCTGTATGCTTGTTCCGAGGCATCTGGATTTGTTAATAATTATCTTCACTTCCTTGAGATAATAACAGTTGACTTGTGCTTTTCTCTAGCAGGATTAATTCCTGCTCCATCTTTGCCATTTTGGTTGCAAAACTGCTGAAATCTATTTTCATCCCATCTAGCACCTTCCACCCATAATAATTGTAGGAAGATCTTTCCATTGATCATTATAAGTATAACTCTACCAAGTAAATCAAATACATTAGCAATATCTGGGAACACTTTGTCAATTGACCAGTTGGGTAGCTTGTAAAATAATGATATTCAATGCATACATGCCCTTGGTGTATTTACTATAATCTACTACACTTGATTCACTGAAATTCAACTTGTGTAACAGGAACTGAACTTTTCCAAAGAGTGCTTGTGGCTGACAATGGAGTTCAATAGTCTCATTAATGAAATCAGCTCCAGTCAAGTCATAATTCATAGAGAAGTTCTCATGGCTTGAGCTGCAAGGGGAAAGCCAAATCATGAGCATGTGCATTCTGTTTCACACACACAAACGAACACTAATAATGTGACTAGAGTCACATGAAAATCTTTGAAGTGGATCACAAGTGGAGTTTCTTCAAACAAACCGACATAAATTTTGCATGGTATACGACTAACAAGGCTACACGATAACACTGAACTACAGAAGTACATCAAATAGAGAATAATTTACAGTGGATTCAGTACACAATGTGTCACAATGTGTCAAAATATTTTAATCTTTGTGGTGTTACTGAAATTCTTAGTGACTGAGTTCAACAAGTATGAATAACAGACTGAACAAGGTTTGTTCAAGTTACCCACTTGGCCCCAACTTAGGCTGAAATATGCATTATTATGATATTTTTGTGAGTTCAGGAATGTATAAACACTGCATTTGAACGCTAGAAACTGAGGGACAGCTAGAGAAGAAGAATCTCAAAATGGCTTGGTATCAGATTTCTTCGGTCAATGCTTCTAAGAATCTACATTCTCCAGTCTCTTGTGATTGTACTTGTAGTGGGACATGACTTAACATTCCTCACAGGTGAGAGCACATTATTGAGTAGATTCTGCCACAACTCATCATGATATGGTGAGCAAAGTGGCTAGTGTCACCAGCCAGCATCCAGCCAAAACAAGTATCCAATATGATGGACAAACTTTGAGTTCCAAACCTCCAGCCATGAAGTACTATATGTGTGTATAAAACTTCACTCCTAGTATAAGAGATCAATTCTTTCAGAAGGAAAACTAAATGGCTGGACATTTTGATTAAGCTAATTAGCTATAATTGCATAACTAAACGATGACCGGAATTTTTAGTATATAAGAATGATGAAGAGAGTCAGAATAATTTTAGTTCCAGCTAAACATAAAGAAGCACTTTCTAATATAATATTTAGTTTTAGTTACAGTTAACAAACTCAAGTTCTCTAAACGTACACTGTTAATATACTTACACTGATTTAATTATAGAATACACACACTGCCCTTGAAATTAACGCATCAATACTTCAACATTATCAAAATTTGTTACTAATAAAATTAATTGAATACTACAATTTTAGCTACTAATAATGTTCAAAATACATTGTTCCAAAGTACTACAACCATTTATTCTGAGAAGCTAGCATCACACTACAATAAAATAAAATTTAGCTACAAAAATTCTAATAAATTTTAGACGACAAAACTGTCACTTATTCTTCCATCTTTGGTTGATTCACAGCCTTTAGGAATAATAACAACTTTATGGTTGGCTGCAGATAAGTTTCTATAGCGAAGAGGACTACGGCAAGGGACTAGCCTGCTTCTGTCTAAGCGGCAAAGATAAGAAGTAACATCACTGGTTCCAGAGAATTGTAAGGTAACATCCCTTCCACTGATGGTCCTGCCCTCATTAATAAGATGGATAGCACAAGGACCTAAGAAATTATATCAAAACGTGCAATAACATGTCATAATTACAAGTTCAGAGTGTTGTAATGGCACATACGTTATGTTATGATGGTAAACGTAGCTAATCACTTGCTCATATTTATCTGCAAAGCTATAAAATTATTAGCAGGTAAGTCCTAAAAATGTCAGTCAGTTAAAAAAAATAGTTAGTATAAATTATCAACTTTTCCTAACACATATTTTAGCATTGTATTAAAATGTTGAATTCTCATAAGACATGTGCTCATGTATAATTGTTGATTGAAAGGAATGTACAATAGTAAATAATTTTTGATAATTTTTTTTAAAGTTGAGTAAATTATACTGTAAACTATTTGAATGGGACTTTCACAAAGCTAGGTACAGCCCCACCGATAGCCTTCTTTACCCTCGAAGAACCAGGTATGTCAACTTATCAAGGCGCAACGAAATACAGCAAGCGCAGCCGATGGCCCATTAGAGCTTTCAGCCTTGCCCACTGCTCGCACAAAAGAGCGCACGCCCGCAAGATATCTTTCACGGTTTGACAGAGGTTGACGACGATATTGACTTACACCTGCGTACATTACATAATGTGGACCACAGACAGGAAGTCTGTGGTTATGAAATGAATATCATTATGCATACATAAAGGTAAAGGGTGGTCAGGTAAGTTAGGATTGAGTGTATGACTCAAGTGTTCTGATGCCAGGGCCGGCCTGGGCTTAGGTGTCCTGTTCAGGAGTAGAGTCCTGGACACTATTGAAGTATCATTAGGAGAACACTAAATGGCATTTTTCATTGAAATTAACTTTACTTAAGTTATCTCAATACATTTTAAAGCAAATTTATTATGTCAATGTACATAGTACAAGAAGTAGCACAACATACCGATGTAAACGCGTCTTCGCACAATTGCTATCTCATTCCTAGAAACTGAAGCTACAATCCTAAGAATGTGTTTACCGGGATTCACATTTCTATACATCATGTAGCCAGATGCACCTAAGGGGACAATATACAGTAATTAAATTCATAACTACATTTTCATAGCACCAAACCCACAGTCTACTGAGTTTCCATCAAAGATGCATCGAACACTTGCAGGTTTGTTGGTAGAGAAAGACACTTGTACATTGTTTTTATTAGCAATTAGCGGGCTGCCATTATAGAGGGAGATTGCTAAAGGTGGTACTGCAATGTAAAACATCAATTGTTATTATAAAATTCATTAAATTATATATACATACTTCTCTCTTCACACAGCAGTCCAGTGAATTCTGTAGTACATGTGCATGTAATGCTAGAGCCTTGCTTGGAACATGTACCTCTATTCTGACAAGGATTGTTGGGACATTCTTCAATTACTGAAATCATATGTAACAATTAATTTAGAATACTTGTATACAATTATATCAGGGACAATTCAATGATGATATTATTTGAATGCAATAATCATTGTAGAACATTTGATAAGGATTATAAGTGATGTAGAATAGATAAAATTATAGATCAAGTATTAATGTTAAAATAACCTGCATGTCTAATTAAACAATTTTTTATCTAGTCAGTCTAACATACTGATGTAAGCAAATGGAAACAATAAGCCCGACAGGAAAGCAACATTAAAGTGATTTGATAATGGCTGAAATTTATGCTTCTCATATTATATTTTCTTGGATGGCATTTAAAAGTTGTATAAAAGAAGTTAATGGGAGGCATTTTACTGTAAGTGTCCAACTCACCTGGTTGATCACATCTACTTCCTCTGAATCCTTTGTTACAGCTGCAGATATTGTTTTCCATGCACACACCATTACTACAAGATGGCTGACATATGACTATGAGAGAATAAAAAAATTATCATTAGTAAAGTTTGCAATAATGAGCTCTTTGACTTTCAATGGTATAAATTTCTTAATACCATAAAAAATTTACAAATCTTTCCCATTAGAAAGACTTTGAATGTTCTAACATACTTGGTTTAGTCATTTCTTCTATAGTATTGACCATTTCCACTCCCTGCATAGTTGCCATGCCAATTTCAATGCGGCCGGTAGCAGCAATGTCAAAGAGACAGAAACTATCCCCTTTACATATCTCTCTTGCCATCAGTTCCAGAGTGGCATTTTTGAAAGATGCTCCAAATTGGGGACTAAAGTTAAGAAAGTAGTATGTCCTATGGTTCTCTCCACGACCGTAACTGAATAGACTGTCTCTTGGATTATCGATAATCCCTTCAGAAATACATGAAATACCAAAATGAGGCATAATATCGAAGATACTAACGTATTTTATGAATTGTAGATTTACATGTAGATTCAAAATATTCAATTAATATAATGAACTACTCAGCTAACTGATTTAGTATTAGATATACTAGTAGTGTAAAATTGATTACTTCACAGAAAATAAATTTTCGTGTTACAATGTTCAGGAAATTATTTGTAGGATACTCTGCACTATTAGTTATGATCATGCATTATCACTGCTTATAAAGTGTTTATTTACAACCATAATGAAATTCAGTACTGTGCTGAGGACAAAAAAATTGATGAGACCTTAGAGGTTAACAAATTTGTTTTCAATGAATTTACACAAATTTACAATTTTAGTTATGGTCGTCAATGGACATTATTCAGGCAGTGTACAGTATTATACTTAACTTACATGTTATTCCAAAGTCTCTATGAATCTTTTCAACTGAGGAATATCTTGAAATGAACCGCCTACTACCTTTAGGTCTGAGATCATCAGACATGATGTCATTAAAAGTCCCCATTAGTCCTTGTGTCTTTCTCTTCAGTGACTCTGGCAGCCCCACCATCAGCACTTCTATAATGCTGTTCATAACACTCACTTCTACATAAGACCCAGTGCTGAAGAGTGCTAATACAGTGTTGTTTCTTTTATCAAGCAGAGACACTCCATCAAACTTTAAAGTGCTAATGTCTCCAAACTCCACCTCTTCTGAATTGACCATGGTGTGGAGAGATCCATCAGATTTGTCAACTTGGAACTGCACTTTTGCAGCCGGGGACAGTTGGCTGGCTACAATGGCAGTAAACACAGTACCTGGAGCTAGGTTGCCTTCACTGTCTTCAATTTGTTCCATTCTTCCCTGCACTGTGATTGTGTTGTCTTCAGTTTTGATGAGCGTGAATTCTCCTTTGCCATTGAAGGTGTACTTGAGTCCATCCAGAGTGATAATATGTGGATCTCCTACTGATGTAGCTGTAAAATTACATTATAGTTACATTTAAATGAACAAAGTATGCATACTATCAAATCTGTTTACTTAACAGCGTCATATGATCTATAACCATTGAAGTGTGGGTTTAACTTGTTACATGAAAGTGTTTTGTTTTCACTCCTATGCCAGAACTGGAAAAAGTTATTAGTTCTTAAGGAAATATTTAATGCCTGAAAAGAGTCCATTGACAACCAAAACAAAAATCATAAATTAATGAATAATGTGTCGAGAACTAGCTTATTAACCTCTACAGTCTTGTCAATTTTTGTTAACTCAAATTATTGACTCAGTGTACAAATTTGTTATGGTTGTCAATGTACTCTTTTTACGCAGTATATAGCAAATAGATTAACAAACAAGTATTACACACTCGTAAAATAGAAAAACAATTATGAGGATATTATTTTAAGCATGTAATGAATCAATTAAGAATGGATTATCAGTCATTGGAAACAAAATATCTCTTTATGCTATCCTTCTAAACATAGCATCACTGTTTCTTTTCATTTGTGATATATTTGAACAAAACAATGCATTATATTATAAATGCCATTATTGTACTGCTATTGGATTATAATATTCAAACCGAAGACTTAGTATGCTTCAATCAGCTAAACAACAAGTACATAATATTTAACAAACACTACAATTATTAGTCTGTACCAAATAAACTACAATAACTGCTTGAATATGCAGTGTTAGCAATATGCTAAAAGAATACAAATAGAAAATTCATAGACGATTTCAGCTCGATCCTAATAGCTTCCAGTAAAAGTTTTATTTTTTTTAGAATTTACGCATGTATTTGATATTTCTAATGGTAATCACATTAATTCCACCATCCAGTGAAGGTTCGATTACTTTAGAATCAACCCAATCTATCATATGCATAACGATAGTCATTTTTTCTCCATCTATCTGCAGTCAAGTACAGAAATTAGAATATTATGTGTAAAACACAAGTAAACCATTTGAAGTTAATAGTCAAATCTCAAGCAACAAAATGAACCTCAACTGTGGCATATACCTGTTAATTAGTACATGGTCCATTCCTGCATTAGAGTGCTCTATACCAATTAATCTGCACTACTTTTTATCACTTCCTTCTTGCATATTCCTGTTCATACTCACACAACCACACATGATCTTAAACTTTAAAGTGGAGTGTATCACTAATGAAAGTTAGTCATTCATTTCAGTACTATTTTATCAAGACTTAATAACTTTCTACTTTATGTTATGTCATAATTATGTCCAACTATTTAAATTTTAGTCGTATAGTTTAAATGTATGTACTTTCGTGGTAATAAGGGTGTTAACTGTTTTCACTAACCTGGTCTGGGAAATCTGTACGATGATCCATCATCAGAAGGTCTTGTTGAAAAGTACATATTACATTTTGGAGTATTGTTATTCTTACAGCAGAGGACATATGGCAGTAGGTCTTCCAATGCATGAGAGTAATAGTTACTGCGAGGAGACATGGCATCTGCACTACCACCACCAGGTTCATTCTGAACTAGTACACCATTGTTTCCATAGCAACACTGTTGACCTCTATTATTATCAGGTCTGCAATAAGCATAGCCATAAATTGTCGTGACAATAATAATATACATATAATAATATATTATATATAACAACAATAAAGAGAAAACTAGTCTGTTCAATACAATTAACAATAATTATTATGTAGTGGACATTATAACAAACTGAGACAAAAAAATGACAGAAGCAAATTGAGCACAGAGGCTGTCACTCTCATACAGCTAACTGGTGATTGTAGGTCATATTATGATTGACATAAAGTCAGATATTGGTCTACGTTATAGATTTGGTGTGCTTATGTGAGCGGGCCATATTTCAAATTGTTAACAATGTGTACATACTCAGTATAAACATTCAATTGGTAGTGAGTTATGTACTACAATTGAACACACAGAAAAATGAATTTATCTCTGCTTAGTTTCTCACCTCATGAATGTTTTAAAACCCAAATATAGTGTTAAGGTGGCCGCACCACCGCCTACGCAAATTTTGTGATGGTTGCTATGCATGATTACTACTACTATATACTCACAGGGGCTTCTCCACTACAATATAAGGATGAAGTACCTGCCAAAGGCGCTGCTCACTAATTTTGAAGTGAATCTGGAGGAAATATCGAGGCCCGGCTATAAAACTTTGTAGCAGTTTTTTTTTAGCAGTGCGGTAAGTTTGAGTTCCGCAATGTGTTCCACTACTAGCCAAGCAGATACTCTGCAAAACAACGATTTTTTATACATATACTTTATGATTTATTACCATTTTTTTATAAGATATTGAAAATTTTAAGTTGTGATGTAGTTCTTTCTTTCTTTCTTTTAAAGGTTTACCTGTGTGGGAAGGGCTCAACAGGATCTGACACCTCCCACATAGAGATTTACAACTAACTCATAGAGACATCTTTTTGTCAAAAACTTAGTTGTCAATTGTTGTTTTATGTCGTTGTTTGTGTGTGCAGAGACAAGTGACTATGTGTGTTGGTGTCAAACATGTAATTGTCAGTTGTTATTTTGTGTCATTGTTGTTTCATTAGGGCCTCTGGACCTATTAGAATATATTGGGCAGGTGGAGGCCACCATTTTCAGTCAGTCATTTTTGCACTATTCTTGAAGTCTGCATAAGATTTAACAACTTTTTGTGCAAGGGGATAATAAACTGACTCTGTGGGTCCAAGTAGTTGAATTCGAGTGCCCACCCATGTGTATAAGAACTGTTATTCTCATTAATAGATTCCAAGAAAAAAGATACAAACTTTGGAACTTCTATTCTACTCTCAATTCGTATGAAATAACGCCACCCCCCCCCATTTCTCGTACTACTAGTACACAAGCAATCTTTCTTCAGTTCGTTTGTGTTTATTCTAAAAAGAGCCCATCATATCAAGAGTAAACAAACATCAATTCAATAATAACAAGAGAGTCAGAAGAGAAGGTAGTTTCTTGGAGATAACCCAAGGTGAAGGTCTTAGAGCTGTGCAGCTTGCAAATTCTTCGCTCCTCAAAAATCGAACCTGCTGGATCCATACACTCAAACTCAGATGCACAGAACCTGGTGAATGGCTACAGGAGGAGTGGTGCACCTTGCCACGTGAGCTCAGAGGAGGACTACTATATAGACTATTGCTGTAAACGGCTATGAGACAACCTGAAGCTAAAAGACACCACAACTTCACGAAGTATACTTCTGCTGTTATTGCGTAATTGTTCCTGCTCGTGTGCTATCAAATGGTGGGATATTGGTGGGGAATAAATTAATGTCCGGATCTACAGGTGGTACACATTGCTACTACTCAAGAAAATGAGATAAGAGAGTAATTTTGCATTTGTTTGCTAAAATTAAAGGTCATTATTTGTTTTTGTAGATAAGAGCTTGTTGTCAAGAAATACTGGTAATTCAGATAGTCACAATAGCTTAAATTTGTAACCACAGAAGTTATCAATACTAGCCTGCCTAGTTATAACTAAAGTATTGTTACAACATAATTTATATTTTACTAGTCTAGTTCATGCAAAACAGTATAATAGCAGTTGACCATTAATTTTAGCAAACATATATAAAATTACTCAGAGTAATGGTAACTTCTATAGTATCAGCCATTCTGACTACCTCAATTACCAGTATGTCTTTAACAAACTCTCAGGTACAAAAAAAATAGGCCTGTGTTATTTTTGTAAATTTAGCCTACAAATATGGAATTACTACTTACCTCAATTTTGTGAACTCAATATTTGTGCTCAAGCAAACCATGAGTATAGTGACAACACTATAGATTTATGCTACATAACATAGCAGGCTCGCAGAAGTATCAAGTTTAAAAGCCATTCTGACTAATTCTGTTACCAGTAACTCTTGAATAAGCTCTCAGCTACAAAATAAAAAAAAAGGCCAGAGTAATTTTTGTAACTTTAGTTAAAAAATATGGAATTATGTACATATTTCACCTTCCCCCAAGTAGTGGTAACTTCTTTAGAAGCCATTCTAACTACCAGTAGCTCTTGACAACCAACAAGCAGCACTTAGAATCTCAAAAAATGGCGAGTTTTAAAATTATGCATATACGGTTAAGGGGTTTCGATACCATAGTAACCACTCCCTGCAACTGTTAGAATTTAAAAAAAAAAAGAAAAAAAGAAAAGCAACAAAAAAAACAAGTCACATTATTTAAATGTTTTTTGTTGTGATATTCTTTAGCTAAGTAGTAGTTGTAACATACATTACTTTCACAACATACCTACACAAGACTTACCTTTGTGGTAACTCCAGTGGACAATGCATTTTCAAGTAAATACTGTTACGTAGGAATTATAACTGTTACAAGTAGCATATTAACTTACCACCACCAATAACTCGAATTAAAATGAAACTCGGGTAAGCTTTAACTGTATACCCGCAAAAGAATTCAAAGCAGTAAACAATTCAATTTCTAGGATGATACGGGTAATTATCGATAAACCAGAGGATTCTGTTTAGTGAAGTTTGGGTCAAACAACTAGCTAACCCCAAAAATATGTGAGGGTCAAAGTACAAAATGACACGTACTTCCCCATATATATATGTAAATATATATCCCTGATTCTCAATTCAACACCACTATATATAGTGTCTCATGCGCTTCACGCACATGCCAACAATTTTATAGTTTTATGTAACCTAACTGGGCACGCTTGCTCAATATTTGTGCGGAAGCATATCACTAGTTATAGTATTTAGTATAGTAATATTTATTCCACCCTAAATATCTTCACAATGTTATTTTTAGGTATGTGACCCATGCAATAGTTCAAGGTGTTATTTCATGCTGTATTGAGCAAGCTCAGTTCATAGTAGTTATAGCAACTGGCCTAGCTTGCCAGTTTTCCTGGTTTTTTCAGGTACCTTTCTCTGGTGTAGCATACCCAACTAGCTTAGGGTAGCTGCTAAATATCCGGCTGGAGTGTGTGTGGAGCCCCTACAGTCAACTTTACACTTTGAATTACCAGTCCTATAGCACAAACTACAGCAGTGAAGATATCTAGGGTAGAATAAACCACATATTGAACTCGTCAGAGTGATATGGGCATGTTATTTTCACTCTCAGGCTCTCCTTTCACTCTCCTCTTACTCATGAAAATACATTAGCCTGCTCATGAAATATTTCGCCATATCACAATCTAACTCATGTAAAAAGTATAATATGTAAATATAACTAAATAAACATAAATGTATACGTATATTAAGTCTGACATACTTAGTAAGTCTGTAGCACACAGATATTTCAGGATGGAAGTCGTTCATGAATATGTTATGATATCCAGTATCAGCCGTAATCAAAGATGAGAAATCTTCTAATATATATTGCTGAAGGTCAAAACTTGCAACCAGTTGATTTGGTGGACAAGAAGGCAATCTACTAAATGCTGATACCACACCACTATTGTCGTTGTGCCATTTTTCACACTGTGTAATATTATCTGCAATCTTCAAGAACATAGTACCACTCCATATTCCTATCCCTTTTGGAACACTTTGTCCTCCACTAGTTGATACACTGATGTGAACCAGACATATAGAGTCGTAAGTTGAGAAGAATGAACAGATAGGGGGGGCATTGTTTATAGTAATATTTTCAGCTCCATCATTGGTTGTAGTCAGTAAATTAAATTGTCGATTGAGATAACTGTTTCTAAAAACTAATCCACTGATGCCTATATCCACCATGATATTACCATCAAATACTCCATTTGGATTTAGCAATTGAGGATTCCAAGTAAGCTGCAATGTGTCTCCTATCTTGAATACCACTGATCCATCATTTCCGTTAACTGATAATGCATGACCTCGCTCTGGCGATACTATGAATAGTTATGACATTAATGAATTTAGCAACAGTAACTATTAGCAAATCTTTTATTTGTTATCATAATAATAATAATGATATTCTATACAACTTATTCTAAAATTATGTACATATTAGTATAATTAGCTAATTTATACCACTAATGAAAAATATTTGATTTGATTGGTTATCAGTATTGGTAAATTGATCAAAAGTACTGAATAATCAAGCAATTGGCCTCTTCACCTATCAGTGTAATACAAGCTACATACAACAATTAGCAAGAATTGGTTACTGTGGTTTTCTAATCATGAACAAAAAATAAAAATTGAAATTTCTGTCTATAATTAGTAATTTTTTGTTGTACGCTAGGCTATTTCACTTGCCATTGGTGCAGAAGTACATTATTAGTTATATGATACATTATCCCTCAAACTCACTTATTTTTGGCTAGCTCTATGTTTAATCTGGCACTATAGCAATAAGCAAATTCAGTTTAGTTTCAAATTTAAACTGCAAGCTAAAATAGCTACTTGGTTCTTTCCAGTAATAAAAATAGTAACAATTTGCTAATACTGATTGGAGACCTTTTACCAGAATATTCGGCACGTTACAAGTTGTAGCATAAAAATTTTTGAAGATGAGGTTAGTTTAAAGTGCATAAGGCATACATGATAATATTAATCTAGTATGATTGACATTATGATTGTTTCTTTTTAGTTACAAATATATTTTTCTTACTTGCTAGAAATTGTGTCTCAAATGATACTCGACGTACAACATCTAGTTTGAAGGGAACAAAACTAGACGTTTTTTGTAAGATTGGACTAATACACATCACTGTGGAATTATTCAAGACAAAACCAGTCTGTCCTGATCTATCAAAAGTGCATCGTATTATGTCAGTATTTGACAAAACAATTCCTGGCTCTATAATCACAGCTGTTCCTCTAAGACTGTTTCCAAATCTAGGAGACAACTTAATGGTTGCTATAAATACATATATTATCATATATATTACATAAAATAATGTTTAGTTATAATGTGATAATCTACTCACGAATTTCAATTGTCCAAAATTTATTGTCAGATACTGCTAAAGATTCTTGGTTACAAAACTGACCACCGACAGCAAACCCTAATCACAACCAAATAATTCATAATGAT
>WLWD01003226.1_pt1 | contig 60852 bp, 46 predicted proteins | sample 6712731 | NCBI WGS metagenome assembly WLWD01 (sample SAMN12718690, study PRJNA576275) | sponge metagenome | isolation source: marine sponge | host: Mycale hentscheli | place: New Zealand: South Island, Marlborough, Capsize Point | collected 2014-11-01 | reverse complement strand
CCCCCCAATCCTTAACCCTTTCACTGCCGTATGGTGGTTAGAAGAACTGCCTTCGGAAAATCGTTTTTTATTCTCATGAAGTTAGTTATTTAGCTAGTCAGTGATTTTCAAACTCCTTGTGGCAGTATTTCTAAGGCTACAGCACAGCTACTGAGTTAGCCTTCAAAGTCCGAGTTTAGGGTTACTTCAAAATGGCGACCAGGTGGCCAATTGTTGAGGTAGTAGACTTGGATTTACAGCAACTTCAGCATTTTAGATGGTGAATTTAGTACACCATAAGGCACAGAAGCTACTCACACCTAAAGAAGCTATTCAACAACCAAGAGAGAGTTGCTCTGTAAAGGAATCCATGTGTTTGACTACAGCTTCAGAAGACAAAGAAGTTGCTTAGATTTGCATGAGGATGAAGTAGTTATACTGAACTCAGAGTTAGCTACACAGTTTAGTATCAGATATGGAAACTGTTTATGTATTTGCACTTTTTTTTTTTCTTTTCTAGACATTTTTTTAGACAAAGTAAAACAATTTTTTTTTTTAATTGCCCTGACAATTCAGCAGTGAAAGGGTTAATGAAAATATTGGATTAAATTTTCTGGACAAACCTTACTGTGGATACTCTAACACACAAAACAAATGCAAAGCAGACAGGAAAATGTTTTTGAAGATACGATTAGACCACTGCTGTACCTGCTAACAATACCATTGGTACTCATGTGTCTTCTGACTTGAATGAAACAGCACTGCTAGTTATGATGTACGCACACAACTACACCATTCCTCCACCATCACTCTCACCTTAGTCCACTGTATCTGGGAGTAGAGACGCAGGAGGCCAGCATCCGCCATGTCAAACACAAAGTTAGCATCATCCAAAGTGTCTCCCGCATCAGCCAGCGCCAAACGAGTCCCGTCTGCTGAGAATCTCTCCACTGCTTCCGACAGAGTGATGAAATTTCCAGTAGATTTGGACATCTATGGTGTACACAGAGAAGCAACACAGTCATAAGCTGCTGGAAGAGAGATGGCCATGTCAGGTGTTACCATCAAACGAACACATCCAACAGATTGAAATTCAATAGTCAATTACATTTCTATTCTATAACTTATTGAACAGAATCCACATAACCAAGATGTCCAGTAACTTGTTCCACAATTGCATAACAGGAAGATAAAATTTTATTCTATCTAAAATGTATTTCTAATTGTTTCTTAAGAAGAAGAAAAAGAAGCAAAAACAACAACAACAAACAAAAACTACAACAAACAAACAAACAAACAAAGAAAAAAAGAACAACAACGAAAGACAAACAGACAAACAAACAAAAAACAGCAACCATTGGCATGGTATAACAGTATGCATGGAGTCATTACAGTACAACTATGGCTATTCTTGCATGTCTAAACTATGGGCAATAAAATGTTTTCAGACAAGAGAGGTACCTTCTCTGAGTTGAGAAGAAGGTGGCCATTACCACGAATCCCTTTAGGCCACAGACAACCATCCTCGGATGAACCAGGCTGAGGCCAAATCGCCACATGGTTGTAAATAAAGTAGGTAAGGTGGTTCTGAATCAAATCTTTACCAGACACTCGCAGATCCAAAGGATACCAGTATTCAAACTCTGACCTCAACTTCCTGAAACAGCAACACAACCAACAACAATAGCAAAAATTGCTTCACAGACTGATGCAACACACACACACACACACACACAACTGCTGTGGCATAGTACTTATGCCTACTACATCCATACAATCAAGTTCAAGTTCACTGCACTCCACTCTTGACTTAATTACTAGTCACTACATACTTAAAAGTTGCACCACTCTGAATATTGTCACATTTGGAACAACAACAACAAACAAACAAAGACAAGTTCTAAAGCTAGCTCAGCTCCATGATATTACTGATTTTTTTTTTTAACTTCGTGAATGAAGTAAGTCATTCTTTAGGCAATACTTGTCATACAGTAACAACCTAAAGGAAACGATCTATATAATAATTGGCGAGCGAGCGAGACACTTACAGGGGTAACACAATTGAAAATCGGGGATGTTTGTTTATTTATTGGCGAGCGAGCGTAGCGAGCGAGACAGTATTAGGGGTGGACAATGCAAAATCGGGTATATGTTATATATATATATATATGTATGTATGTATGGATGGTACGTATGCTCTTTAAATGCGCGCGCTTCTAATTACGTAAGTTAGGTAAAGCGTTCACAGTTCCATTTTTTTTCAATTAACGAGCGCGGAGTATTCTGCTGCAGACGCAACATTGTTTCAACCAAAAAGTTTACAGCTACTCTCTTCTTGAAACAATCGTGAAGTCTTTGTCAAGCTGCGCTTCTTTGCCCCTGCTTTCGAAGTTTATTCAGGTAATTGTTAGTTTAGTCTGGGATCAGAGAATTTAGATTCTCTGATGCTAACTGAGAATGGAAAGTGTTACACTGTGCACTACAGTTAGATGTAATTTTGTCCTATTTTTCGTAAAAAGAGTCTGCTCGTTCGCCATTGCATTGCGCTATTAGAGCGCACCCACTAGTTATTTGTAGATATGTAGGGGACTTATGTATGTCATTTTGTACTTTGACCCTAGCGTTTTTGTGTAGTTATGTGTGGGGACCCCGTCCCAAATTGCACTAACAGAATCCTTTTTCTGGTTTTTTTTTTTATCGATCAGTACCAGTCTTCACCCTAGAAATGAAGGTTTTACCGTTTGAATCTTTTGCGGGTGCAGTTTTCAAACTTGGAAAAACTTAAGGGACTGCCATTTCTATTCGAAGTTAGTGGCGGTGGTTAAGTCGGTGGTGTATAAGTCATGCGCTCGTGCGCAACAGTATTTACTTGAAATACATTGTCAACTAGACTACGCGAAGGTAAGCTTGTCGGTGCATGTCCAGTGGTGTTCAAGCATGTGTTGTTACAACCAATACTTAGCTAAAGAATATCACAAAGAAAACTTGTTAAATAAACGGTGTTTGTTTGTTGTTGTTTTTTTCCTTCCAAGCAGTTGCAGAGAGTTGTTACTATGGCACTGAAATCCCTTTACCCTGTATGCTAAATAAAAAAAACTGGACCTTATTTTCAGTAGCTTCAGTGTTAGAAGTCGAAATCATTCATATAAAAATAGTATAGTCTTTAGGCTCGCTCGCCATTTGTGCTCAAGCACATCACTAGTATGCCTGTGTGGGGTGTGTCACTACTGATGATAGCTAACAGTGTGTACTGTATTTATGAATAATTCATGAGAGTTTGGTAACGTAACAGCATTTCCTGAATGGGTAAAGCATCGTCACGTTCAGTAGAGCGACTAGAGAACAAAGGCAATGACCACTACTGCAGCTAAAAAGTGGGTGGAGTCGTCAAGGAAAGACAGCAACGGTTTCAAAAGATAAGGCTAAAGTTTCCCAAAACTGTCCAATCATGAGAGAAACTGAGAAGCAGGAGAGATAGACAAAGGAATAGAAGGGACTCCATGACTCAAGAAGAAAGAGCTGAGAAAAAAGAATAAGAAAAGTTGAGATAATTCTGGCAGAAAGAGAGCAGGAGAGGGGAACTGGTGTTATCAAACCAAGTAGTAGAGGATAAAAACAATGGATAAAAATACCTTATGCTACTGTATTCTTAAATTTGAAAAAATACATCAAGCGCCACTGTGTGGTGGGGCACTTGCTAGTGCCACTGTGTGGTGGGGTACTTGCTGGTAATTACATAACAGATGGGGGCATGAACTAGCAGGCCCATGGATTCTGGATTCAGTGCTGCGTGAGCACACAGTCAAGTTCACAAGCACTCACTTGAGAGCATCCATAGAAATATCACATTCTGGCACACTGCCTCCGAAAAATATATAGTCCCACACTACTCGGGTCATCTGCTCTGGCCTGCACACAAAGAGGGGAAGTAATAACAACAAAAAACAAACAAACAAACAAACAAACAAAAATCCCCACTAAAACAATACATAGTAACAGTAAAAACAACGAGAAAAGTCTGGAGGAAAAGGTGGACTTTAAAATCAGTAGAACAAGGCAGCATCATGTATTAGCCTGAGGGCATACTTGATCCCTAGCGCTCCAGGCCTGTCTCCGTTGAAGTGCCCCTGCAGAAGGTGAGAGATAGTGTAGTAGGCCATGTAGATGGTGGAGTCAGAGAGAGACTCTATCAGGTACTGCTTGTCCCACGGAATACGAGAGCCAAGGCCGAACGAGCGGGAGCAAGCATGCTCACACAGCCAGTCCACCGTAAACTCAAAGTAGTTCCTGGACTCCTCAGAATACCTTCAGAGAAACAACACAAATCGTTAGCATGTGGGGGAATTCCCCCTCCACACACACACACACACACTAATATGATAGTAATAAAACAGTAGTCATACAAAGTTACGTAATTCAAACTCCAGTTTAATCATTTTAAAAAGTTAGATAGTCATCCTAAGTTACCTCAGTTTTCCCTAGTAATGGTAGCTTCTTTAGTAGCTATTTGATTTAAGCCATCTTGACTATCTGAATTATCAGTGGCTGCTGACAGCAAGCACTCAGTCAGCTCCAAAAAATGGCCGAGTTCGTAAATTAGTCTGGTAAAGGATCTTCAATACCATAACAATCACTAGCCACAGCCTTTTGTGAACCACATCCCTGATTTTTAATTGTTCACTCCTAACAGTGTTTCGTTAACTTTGCTTGCACACCAATTTTTATTATTAAGTAGTTGTATTCTAAGCATTTCTGCCATGTAAATCATTGATTTTTAAATGTTTTTAAAGGATAAGTTGCCCCAAAAGATATGGAAACAAGAAAGAAATTTGAAGCTGCTTGAAAAAGTATTGTAAAATTAAAAGAATGTCACAAGCTAAACTTTGATACAGAATCTATCATTACGTATTATTAGAAAGTATTTGTAGTAGTTAGCAAAAATTCGTGTTAACGCTTGTCACATGATAAGTGATATCACTTAAAAAAAAAAAAGAGACAAAATATCCTGGAAAAATGCATAACTTAGTACCACAAAAAAAAGCGCTTAAAAATTGTACAACACAGAAGATTTTTTTTTGGACAAAATAGAGTGTGAGATGCACTAACAATTATGGTATGAAGTGATGTCATGGTCTTTTCAGTTTTTACTTGTACGATTTGCGAACAGTTACTCCATCAAGTAGACAGAAATGGAGAATTATTCATTGGTTGGAATATTAACGTCTTGCCCTGTGACCCTCACTGGATACCATCACTCTATCACCACTGGTTTTGTTTGAAGTGTGGAAAAGGAACAAGGTTATACATCTTGTAGTCAGTATTTCGAAGTGACCCTCGCAGCAATTACTGTTAATGCTGGGCATATCCCCCACCCCCCCACCCACCCACCAATGAACAATACCCTTTCTTTAGTTGGTCTCTTAAACCGTTCAAAGCAGTAACTATGGTATAAAATAGTTAAACCATGGCAACTCTCAGAATTATAGCTAGATACCGTCCCCTTCCTTGAGCTTTGCCCTTGGGATAGGGACAGTTATGTATCAGTGATAATCCCTCAAACTCACGGTTTAGCTATCACATAATATATTAGTGTATCATCAATCTGCTGTGTTTAGGAATCTGAGGCCTTGAGTTGCATCAGAGCATAGCGAGGACACTACTCCAGGCCAAGGACTCCTAAACATTCCCGATTCATGATATCCGCATCTGTTTTAGAACATACATAGCAACAGCCAAAACTTAACATTTTGTGACAGTAAAATACTAGAGCATAGCAACAAGCATATGATTTACTCAAGTTCTGAATGCCATAAGAGAATGGTTGTATTTGAATAGATTCACGTAATGGACTAATCAGATTGCTAGATAATACTGATTTGAAGTTGGAGCGTGATGTGCAAATATTTCACGAGTAGGCTAATTAATTTTCACGTGCTGCAGGCGAGTGAAAAATAAAGCTTGGCAGTGAAATATCATATCTTGCCGTATTAAGCTTTGACAAGCGTAATAAGTAGTGTAATAAGTGGTTAATTCTATGCTAGATATCTTCACTGTAGTAGTTTATACAGTAACTCAGGGTGAAAGTTGGTAGAATAATAGCAGTAGTAATAATAATAAGTTTAACTTTTTTAAATTATTGGTATACTTACACTCTGACTGTCTCCAAAGCTTTTCTAACTTGAGCCTTCCAGTTTTCTTCTCCATAGTCTAAATACCTACATAAAATCCACGTATGAAACATGGTGTCATTAATGTGTCACTGTTGACACTTCCCATGCTAACACCCCACACCTCACCCTCATTAAAACCATTTCCTTTATCTCTCTTTGAAACAAGTTATAACCCAACTACTTCAAGATGCACTTAAAACACAAATAAACAAAAACAATGCATTAAAAACATTCTAGCTACTAAATAGGTGCTAATTCTGATACCACAAAACAAAAACAACAACAACAACAAAACAAGAAAAACAAACAAACAAAAACAACGAACTAGCAATGGAAATAAGCAACTGCCTTGTTATAAATTTATTCACTTCGGCTGTAGTAATGTAATTTCTTTGGCTGCATAAGTGCATTGGAAGCCTGTAATTTCAACATTATAGGTAAAGGGTTTCAAAAATGGTAACCACTACAACAAATGCATGCCATTACTTGAGATCAAGAAGAATTCTTTCATTCAGCCTAGTGTAGAGTTGTGTTGTGTGACCATACAACAGGCCTAAAGCTACAGCGGTACTAACTCTACTAAATAAATATACACAGAATGTTCTGAAAACAGTCAGAAGAATACTTCTTATAAATTTCTTAAGTAAATTTAATAGAGAGTTGGCAATGGGATCTCCTGTCTCTGTACAGTTTAATCTAATGGAGGATATCGAGGAGAGGGCTATTTCCAGCACTCACTCACACACACTTGGCATATTAGTAGCACGTGTAATAGCATAATCATTTTGACGGCCAAAGGTAAAGACTTTCAGGTTTAGCCTTGCATCATTGCAGGCTACAAGTGTTAAAGACACACTATCCGTTAGCCTCTCACCATTGGTCGCACAGAGCCACCACACACTCATCGCCAGATCGTGAAACTACTTTCTTCTCGGGTTCCTGGTACAGTACTGCCTCGTTATTGTCCACCATTATCTTCTGAATCTTCTTCTTTGCTTCTTGTACTTTAATACCTTTGTAATCCCCTACTATCAGCACCTGACACAACAACAACAACAACAACAACACATAATAGGTTACTCGGGGTTCTAAGGTACAAAAATTTGGAATCAAAACCCGGTCCCTCCACTTCCCTCCTCCCCAGCCACCCAGTTGATACGATCCTATTTAAAAAACAACATTAGCAGAAGACAAAACCTCAATAATTGACTACACACATTAACCATTCCTTTGCTGCATCCATTTCCTAAACTACTGAATAACCTGTTGAGAGGCCAGTAAAAACAATCCACCAACACACACACACACACACACACACACACCCCTTCATAGAAGCCCTTCATGTAAGTCAATTCCTTGGCCTTCTCCAGCAGTTCCTTGTCATTCTGTGAGTTGACCTTGAGTTTGTCACAAGCATAGAGAGCAGACAAGTCTCCAAACTCAGGGATGGTGATAATGGGAACTGGCTTGAAAGGCAAGACCATGTCGTCTGTCACTCCGTACTTCTCCCTCAGTGGCTTAAGGAAGTAGAAATTTAATTATATAAATGAATATACATACATAATATGAATGTATGCTTGTGTGTATGCACATATGTATGTATTATATGCAATAGTTAGGTTAGGATATGTTGCTAATCTACAGTTCGAGGCCTCAGATTCCTAAATATTGTGGATTCACGATGTCTGTTTTAGAACATAAAACCTAAAGAAACAAACAAAAAAGTCATGACAGTAAAGCCTAGAGTGTAGCAGCAAGAGTCCAATTTGCTTGATTTCTAACTGCCTCAGTGCTTGATTCAATTCACAAAAAGGACCAATCAGATTGCTTGCATGTGACTAGCTACATTCTAAATAATATATGTAATGCACACACACACAAATGAGAGGAAAAGAAGGTATTTTGAAATAATTATGGGCAATTATGATTCACACCTTCTTCCTCTGAAGATCTCTGAGAGCTGCATAATCATCAGGTGCGTCTGAAGGCACTGACGTCACAACACCCGTTCCTAGCGAAGAAAACCAATACAACTAAAACCTGTACACTTGGACTTGCCAAGCGAGCATCCCTTACCTTTGTTTTCCTTTATAGTGAGCATGGGCAGTGTGTAGATGACATCATAAGAAGTAAGAGGCGCCTTGAGGGGAAGTCCCATGATGTCCTGGCCGCAGAGTGTGAGCAGATAATCCACCTTACCAAATTCTGGAGTGAATCCTTGGTGAGCCATATTGAAGGAGGATCGGCGAGTGCAGATGAAAACTTCTCCTTGAGTGGTCTCAAACGCCACATACTGCATGTCTGGTCTCACCCAGCAGTTGGTCTGCCCATACATGGTCTCAGGACGCAGTGTAGCAGCCACTAGGAACACTGGCTTCCCGGACAGGGGTCTACATGTACACACATCGATATCATGTGATATCAGTTCATGTCATGTGACTACACTGGACATTAGGTCTAACTTTCCACCCCATTATGTGGTGTCAGGTGACCACAAATACAAAAGGCTAACATGATTACTGAACCACAAGAACTGGGTTCTCTGCAGTGGAAGTTTCAGTAATTTGTAAATATTTAGGAATAAGTCCCTACACACGACACTTAGTCCAAACTTAAGTCTAAGTACATACAAGTTGGAAGATAATGTACGTATGTATGTTACACCCACAAAGCTTACTTCAACTTTTCCGGAAACGGCTCAATGGCTTTCATCTTGATGAGAGTGTACTCTTGAGGCCCCACTCCCTCTCCGCAGGATCGGTCGTGATCCATGCTCGGCTGCCCATCCTTGTGTGAGTAGATTGTGTGCCTCTTTCCGAATTTGATTTTTCCTTTCTCTTTGAGAAGAGTGAACTGCCATTGGATGAACGAATCGTAGTACGGATTAGCATCCGTAGTGATAAATGAGCGTCGCCAGTCCACCTATATAAGACACACCCCCAAAGTCATGAAGTAAATCCCTCATGCCAGGGAACCTTATTGTAGCTAGGGAACTCATTCACAAGCCAAAAACTCTACTGCGTGTTTTGATAAAATTCACGTCATATTTATAAAGCAGTGTGCCCCTTTCATGTCTTCTATTAATACCAATTCTGTAAAACAGGGTAGGTATACTAGCTAGCTAACAAAGCCCATCGGGGTCGAAACATTTTAACCCATAATGGAAAGTAGTATGGAAAGATCTGCTGCAGTGTATGAAATGTAATATATAAAAGAATGGCTTCATTCAATCAGTGAATGAATGTCTTCTGACAAATGCGCACAAAGCTACATATCTCAACTCACACTAGCCCCAAAGGCATTCAAATCTTTCATGACGAGCGGAGGGAAGTATTTGGTCCAAAAGAGTGGGTTTGTGAACCTATTTAAGAAATAAACACAACAACAAATGTCTACAAACTAGCAGAGAACGCCACAATTATTCACAAACCCAGCAACAAATTTTTTTAGAGGAATTGTCTAGTATGTACAAACTTCCCGAGACTATTGCGTAAGTATAGCATTTTAGCTGTGCCTTATTTATGGTGGAACTATTGCCCTGTAGCTGTCTCTTAGTTATGGTGGAACTATTGCCCTGTAGCTGTATGGTGGAACTATTGCCCTGTAGCTGTCTCTTAGTTATGGTGGAACTATTGCCCTGTAGCTGTCTCTTAGTTAAATGGAGCTGAAACCCAAACAATAATTATTATAGCAACACAAGAGACAATTTCACTTGCGTTCCAGTATTAATCCATAGTTCTCTCAAGGAGGCACACCTTGCTTGCTGAGTGAGTGAGTGGCAAGATTAGCAACCAATGGGGGGAATGAACAACACCCATGGATTTCACTGAAGCATTCCCCAAGTTTTAACTATCCCATTTGTTTTGTTGAAAAAACAACAACAACTAAATAAATAAATAAATTGATTAATTAAATAAATAAACTACAACCAATTGTTAAACTCAATAAGCCCACACGTCAGATTTCTACTTTAGAACAACACCATACAATCCTCATTAAATGTACAATCCATCATTAAACGTACCGCTCAATCTCACTGTCGCTCATGCCTAGACTGCGCATGATAAGCCACTGATACTTCAGACCTCCTGTTTTGGCCGCCACTTTGCTCTTAACTTTTTTTGCCTTCTTGGTGGGGTCAACCGGATCTTTTACCTCTGCCGTTGCCTCACTTTCTGGTGTCTCTGCCTCCGGGGGGAAGTTTGGAGGACATCCAAAGCTTTCTATCTCGTTGTTAAGTTTGTCAGAGCTTGCCTAGTTGAGTTGCATATCATGCATTACCAAAACATGCATCAAAGTGCACATAACACATGAACACATGCTTATAAGAGGGGAAATAAACCACTTTTTGTATTTTGTACACACGTGTTGAAAACTAACATACATGCACACACTTATATATTAGACACATAAGTTCCATACTTTGATGGGCATGCCCGTGCAGTGAAAGGAGAATGGATAGAGAACTCTTTTCCCCTTTAGCCTCTGATAGCGAGCAGCAAACTCAGCCTACACACACACACACATAGACTTCTCTGTTCAACCAATGGCAGCTGACTGCAACCCTCACAAACCTTAGACACAGTGAATGTATGGCCCAGGTGGAGACGACCGTTCATGTAAGGATAAGGAAATGTACAGAAGTACTTATTGTCTTTACTGTAGGCATCTTCATCTTTCTCTCCTTCCTAAAAAAAATGAGGAAGCTGGAAGTCATTCTTTTAATGAAAGTGTTAGTAACATACGAGTGGTGCATCTATTTCAAACACCTTCTTGGCCAACCATCTTCTCTGAATTTCTTTTTCTATCTCTCGAATCGCATCTCGTTTGGCAAACTGAAGGAATATCATAAATTGGTATATACCATTAGTAGACCATCACTGTGTTTTTAACATTCTTCTTACACTACAAATAAATAGTATACTAGACAACCCGTTAAAAATATTACACCGCTCTTAATTGACTCACAGACTGTGACATCTTCACTCAAGAAAATTCAATACAGGCTCAGTACAGTGAAAAACAGTCAGTAGGTAGTTCTTCACTTCAGTTCAGTTCATCATGATTAACAAGCTAAACAGCGATACTTTACCTAGCCATGCGCGCTAGCGTTTTCAATTAATGGGCGTGACGTAGGCGCGGCTAGTCAAAATCGGAAGCGATCACTAATCACTTGGAAAAACTAGAAGTGTGCGAAGCGGCCAGTAAACTTATGCTAACAAAACGAGCAACACCTGCTATTAACAACGACCTGCACCTTAATCGCGCGAAAGGCCGTAACACAGCCTACATACACTACTACAGACTCCGCTTCGCTTTCCCCGGAATAGATGTTTGGTAAAAGGTCATCAATTATTTCGTACTATGTAAAAGCTGGTGTAAAGCCTGCCACTTTGGCTTGACATCTAGTCACATCATTCCCACCTCCAAAGGCTGTGTAATTTTATGCATCCTGGCCTAATAATTGAATTAATGAGAACGAAAGAGGCGAAAACAGAAAACATAATAGCAAATTATTAGCTATAGCATTTGGAGTGTTAGATAACAAAAATCATAGTTGCCAACTGTCCCAAAAGCGCCAGGACAGTCCCAAATTTATCACTTAGCCATTGTCCCACAACGGAATTGTACTCTTTCTATTGTTTGTCCTGGAAATGATAAACTTTGTATCTGTTTACTATGCATGATCTGCCAAACTACCAAAGTTATTTGATTCTAGAATTACTTTTTTTCATGAATATATTATAGATTCAAGAAAAGTGACCGCGCAGACTTTGGCGACCACTACCTATTGTCGCCGGTTGCAGAAAATCACATTAAATACATAATATATACTTTTAAACTATCATGATATCATTGCTTCTTTATAACTGTTGTGATTTTGGGTGTGGTCTGGGGTGTGGCTTAATGTCCCTGATCAGAAAAGTTGACAACTATGAAAAAGTGTGAAATAACAAGAGTTGTAAAGTTCTGTAGCTTGACTAATTTTCAAATATGAAGAAACATATTACAAATATCTTTATGCTACTGGCATTAACCAGCTTAGTCTATGGAAGGGACGAGCCAAATGAAATTATTAACAGCCTCTTAAAAATTATCCAGGGAGCTCAGGTAGCAATTAGCTACACTGTTAGTTAAAAAAATATTATTTATTTTTATTATTTCCTGTAGATTTCAAATCTGAGCAAAGATCATGTATGGAATGCAGGCCAATACCCAAGCTATATACATGGGAATTTTGCTAAAATTCCTGGTGCTCAATTACTAAGAAATAGTGGCAAGATATTAGACAGCAATCCATTTGTCACAATATGGGTCAACACCATTCTGTTAGAAGCCCAGAAGTTTAGTACCAGCTTTATTCTAAACACAACCAGTATACAGAGATCTCTAAAAGTCATTGCAGACTTCCATGACAAAAACCGTCCTCCTGGTGATGGCTTTTTTGTGTTTTGGCCCCAGACTCTCAACACAACATCTGGAAAGTGGTATTGTGATCCTTCTAATGTGGTAAATAAAGCAGACATCATACTAGACTTATTAAAGGCAGTCCACATTGTTCTTGATGGCATGAGCATGAAGAATATCTGGAAGTACTACTTTAAACCTGTTCAAGATGAAATGTAAGTCAATGTTGCATGTGTGTGTTATAAAAGGGATATCACCCTTCAAATAGCCTGCGGACAAAACATAAGTTAGCTACATAACACAGAACCTTTTTTTTTTGGACAAAATATGAGATGTGCAAATAATTATGGTATGAAGTGTGATATCATGGTCCTTCAGCTCTGAATTTTTGACTTGTAAGAATCTTGATCTGCAAACAGTCACTCCATTCCTCTGACACAGGAAGTATTTACTGGATAGTCTAGTCTTATGAACCTCACTGGATGTCTTATGAACCTCACTGGATGTCTTATGAACCTCACTGGATGTCATAGCTTTATCCACCACCGTTTGCTTGAAGGTGGCTGAAACGGAACGAAGTATACTATTTGTAGTCAATATTATAGAATGACACTCACTACAATAAAATTTAATATTGGACATAATTTCCTCCATGAGATAACAACATCTTGTTTTTTACACCATTCAAAATGGTAATAAAAATAGTTAGATATGCTTCTCATCACTAGGTAAATGCCCTTTCACTTGGGCTTTGCTCTCTGGATCGGAACAATGATAATTCCTCAAACTTATGGTTTAACTTTTACGTCACATAAGTATGTACTAGTATGCATATATTGCTATATAAAATATATACACATAATTAATGGTTTATTTTAGAAAAATAGAAATGGAAGCCTTTCGACTGCCCCCAGATTTTGATGACTCTTTATTGAATGCTGGATTGGGTTCCCTACTATTTTCATCCAACCTGCCGGTTGAAGTTTACAACAATTGGAAAGAAGCTAATAAAAACTATACATACATTTTCAAGGCATTAAAAAAGTACGCATACAGACCTTTTTCCTCAGGGGAAGAGTCCCTTGTTGATCCGAGAACATACTTTTATATCAGAAAGTATCTTTACTCTATCAACAACACTCAATATCCAGCTGCATTTGTCACCACATGGACTCACTTTGTCAGTGATGATGACGAGGTAGCTGCCATGCCATTTCATGTGAACAATATCGATTTAGTTGTGGGAGCTAATGTAATTTATGGCATAACTGGCTGTATCTTATCTCAACTTGAAAATCCACGTATGTGGTTTGATGACGATCTCCAGGTTGTGTACGAAAATACCACTGAATTGATCACATGGCTGGTGGAACGAAATCTATCTAGCAGACCAGACCTGGCACTGACTTACTATCCTTCTATCTTTAACTTTTATTGGTTTCTTTCTCGCACTCATAATTTACTCCAGACGTATCTTGTGAACATCAATTTGTCATTACCGTTTCCTGTGATGGGAAGAGTAATGTCTAAATTGTCATCAACCCTGAGAGGAGCAGTCACTAATGACCTTTTGGAAAGAGCAATTGAAGATTCTAACGGACTCATATATTACCAAGACTTTTTGGGAAAAGATGATAGAAATGAATTGGGTAAGATATGATAATTAAAAAAATGTTAGCATCATTTTTGTCTTGATAATAGATGAGCCAGTGGATCATGCTGAAGATGTGCTCTGCTCCACTTCAATGGCCATTAATGCATTGCTCTACACCTGGATGGAAGGAAATGCATTAGTAAAAGAAACACCAATACAAGTGAAGAAAGTGGTTGTTGGAGCAGCTAAATGGCTGGTGAAACATGCATTAAATGCAAAAGCAAAATGTGTCGTTTTTTCAGGATCTGTGAAAAGTGAGAATGTAAGTGACAAAAAATAGAGGCCATTTAGAATGTTAAGCAGTTTAGTACAAAGATAATATTTGAGGCAAGGATATTAAGCTCTGCAGCCTGGGGAGGACCTAGGGGATGCTGAGTGGGCCAGGGCTCATCCCCTCTGAATCAAGTTGAATAATTTTAATTAATGTAGAAGAATACCAATACAGACAATTTATTTTTCATAGGACTCTTCATCCATAAATAAATGTCTAAATCATCTATATATTTTGATAAATTTCATCATACGTTTTGACCTAATTATAATTGGGCCCCTCTCTGTCATTTAGTGTAGGATCTGCTCCTGTGCATTTCTTCACCTAAATTGTCACCCTCTCTCCCCACCCTCTATCCCCACCCTCTACTACTCCTCATCCAACCTCCTTTTTGGTGGGAAACTCTTTTACTGTACTCTGTCAGCCTTCTTATATTTATCTGGCTCTATTTTATTTTTATCTGTGTGTGCATACATAATGTGATGTGTGTGTGTGTGTGTGTGTGTTTATTTAGGACCTCCCATTTTACTACCCCATAAATTTTGCTATGCTCATGAATGGTTCTTCACTTCCATTGGATGACGTTGATCTTGTATCAGATGCTGTGGTGGCAGTTAAATCAATTTTTCCTGAAAAGGAGTATGAAGAAGAACTTCAAAAGAAGCACTTTGGGGAATATACACCAGTAGATTTCTCTGGGTTTAACAGAAAAGCCATGCCATTTCCATTCTGGTCATCAGAATCCTTCACACATGCCTCTGCTGTTCTGGCTCTAACTCAGTACAAAGAACTTACTTCTACAGGGCAACTAATAGATAATCATGGATATTACTAAGAGTTAAGAATAGCCATGTTATGGACTTAAACTTTATTTTAATAATTGCAGTCAACTTTGAGTTGTTATTATTAAAATTAATAGTAATTTGTTAATTGGTTTATTAGATAAGGGGCTCCTTTATTCCACCACTATGTCAGTGCAGTATTTGAGAGTGGAATGTCACGCAACTGGAGACTAATATCCTATTTGTCATGCCCCAAAACCATGTACATGCCAACCATTACAAACATGTACACTCAGAATGTTTGCTACAATTTTATTGCAGTAGCCATAATGATGGTGTTATAGATGGGATATTCATACAACAAGTCTTCAAATTAGTATTAACTTAGAAGAATTATTTTCTTGATATTATGAATAACTATTACAGGAATGCCAGAGTATACAGTGGAACTTCTGATAGTGGGGGATGGGGGGGGGGGGGGGGGGGGGGGGGCAAGTGCCTTCCTCCCCCCCCCCCCCAACTTTGTTGGTGGTAGTAGTACATAGTACATGCTCACACACTTTTGGTTTCTATGGTAGAATTATACTGGTTTATTGGTATGTGGCCATTTTCATTTCATGCAAGCAACCTATGAAGGAATACCTGACAGGCCAAGAGTGAAAACAGCTAGTATTGACAGTCACAGAAGATTCTACAGATTGTTCAAGATCTGGCTTGGAGGACCTAAATCACAAGAACTGTTGCAGTTCAATTGCTAATTTTCTGTAAAATGATAGGAATAATTCTATCTAGCAAAAATTACAACTTTTATTCTATTCACTTTTATTTTGGTCAAAATTAGTTAAAATGCTTCAGAACAAATTTTTTATTATTATAGAATTGTCAGGTTTGGTGGGCTCTATATGTGTACCAAATTAAGGCATCACATCCAACTCCATTATAGAGTTTTAGGCCCAGTAGTTTATTTAGGGCTGCATTTAGTATTTTATCTAGCTGCTAAGTAACAGGATATGGTATAGATTACTTGCTTGACTACTCTATTACTACACAGCCTGAAATAGCCTATAGCTATAATCGCTGCTCACAGAGCCATGTGTCAACACTTAATAATCAAGCCACCCTTAAGGGGGCCTGGCCCCCCAACATTTCTGATCCAAGATTGCTTAGTACTGCTTTGATTTATTGGGACACCTACAGCCATTTGATTAAGGTTGTTTCTGGATATGTTATTTTGAACTTTTCCTCACAATTCCTGTTACAATAGCTACAGTGAAATGTAGCTAGTTTTTCTGCTCTTAGCTAACTGTATCAAGACTTTTTAAAGAAATTCTGTGACACAGAAAAAAAACTTAACCATAAACAACAGATTACTTGGTATCCTGTGAAATTAAAAAGAATTTCTATCTAGAAAAGACAGAAGAATGAGTTCAACAAATATTAACTTGCACAGCCATGATGCTGCTTCAGTTCATGTTTCATATATAGTGGATATAGCTACAGCGTTTCATCAAGTTATACACAGGTCCAGGGATGGAAGTGTTGCTCAAAGCAATGTGGTGTAGCCTTTACCCGCGCGTGCCATGAGCAACCCTAACCTTGGTCGCGCGTATGGCACGCCGTTAGTAACAAAAATCAATTCGAGCTAGTATCTTTCAATCCAGGTTTCTATCATACAATCCGGGTTCCTATCTTTCAATCCGGGTTTCTATCATACAATCCGGGTTTCTATCATACAATCCGGGTTCCTATCTTTCAATCCGGGTTCCTATCATACAATTCCGGTTTCTATCTTTAATTCTAGAATCGCGTATTTTAATAGTGTGTGGGGATGGCAACGTTTTTTTTTCTGAGATACAATCGTTTCTGCAGCAAGTTCAGCTTTTAGAAAATGGCCAGGGAAGGCAGGAGCATATGGAATATTGTTTGGAACGTTTACGTACCGTGATATTCAATGTCACTACAATCAGGGACATCTTGTCTGGATCGGCTGATCCCATACTGGTGCAGTACAAAGAATTAGTTGATGAATTGCTTATTCATCTGCAACATGTTAATGCGTTCTTAAATGGTAGTCTTGACCATAGTTTAGCTGAATCTGTGGCATACAGAGCTTCAGTTATTCGAACGCACCAACGAGGTCGTCCTAGATTTGCTGTCACAATTGATCAACTGAAATACTTACGTTCTTTGTCATTTTCCTGGATTAGAATATCAAGAATGCTTGGAATCAGCAGAATGACTCTGTATCATAGGTGCCAGCAGTTTAATGTGCTCCATGATCATGGTGGAATAACTATACAATATCAAAATTCTACAGCAAATGAGAGCTGAGTATTCTTACCTTGGAGAAGTACTGGTTCTTGGAAGTCTTGGGTATGCTGTTTGTCGGCGCCAACTTAGACTAGCTATCCAAGAAACTGACCCAATCAACACTGCTCTGAGGGCAACAACTGGTCCTTTATCAAGAAGGGTCTATAGTGTTCCTGGTCCGAATTCATTGTGGCATATTGGTAAGTTTGTTTGCTTGAAATCTAAGTAATAACCTAGCTGAGACATTCCTCAACAAGGGTGTCTATGAATAACAATGAAAGTGAAATGCCTAACTTAGAGAGTACCTGAATTGGTATTAGTTGAATATGGGTAGCAGTAGCTGGTTGAAAAGTGTGTGCTGATAGCACAAAGTGACGAGAAATCTTATCAAAATGGCTGTCAGACATGTTACATGTCCACATAATACAAAATTAACTAAAAATGTATTTGAAAAGATTTTAACACAGCAGTATTTCACAATATTTAACAGTTTGGGACAGCCTTGGTCTAGAGTGTGAATAAAAATCTGGTAAAGGGTTAATTGTCATTGAAGCCATTCAGACTGGTTGCATGTAGGTCTAAAAAAATGGTGGTACCCACACAACTAAAGGGGCACGTACCAAATTGGCTTTAATAATACCTTGTTAGCTTTGCTCGTCACTAATAATAGTGGCTATAATAAAATTTGTAATAATATAGTATTTTTCTTCATTTCCCACCACCAGTAACTATGAATGTCCTCCATGCCATCAAACTCCAGAAATAAAATATCGTTATTGACTCCACCCATGTACGTGAAAGAGTTGTGACCTACCACACACACACACACATACACACAACTCCACCCATGTACGTGAAGGAGTTGTGACCTACCACACACACACACATCAAATTTGCATTCAGTCAGAGCTGAGAGTGTCTCACTCACTTCACTCGCTTGCCTACTACAGACTTGTATTGTTTGGTTACTTGCCTTTTTTTAATTAATTTATTAATTTATTTTTTTAATTTTATTTATTATAATTTTTTTTTTTTAGATGGCCATCATAAATTGATTCGTTGGGGTTTTGTCACTCATGGTGCAATTGATGGCTACAGTCGCTTAGTGACGTACTTGAAATGTTCAGCCAACAACAAGGCATCCACCATCTTCACACTTTTTCTAGAGGCTGTCCAAAAATATGGGTTACCTTCGAGAGTGAGATCTGACCAGGGACTGGAAAATGTACTTGTGGCCCAGTATATGCTGGAAACATGTGGACTAGATCGTGGAAGCATAATTACTGGTCGATCGACACACAACCAAAGAATTGAGAGGCTGTGGCGTGATTGTCACCAGTGTGCAACTCAACTGTACTACAGGCTGTTCTACTATTTGGAGGACTCTGGACGTCTTGACCCTTTAAATGACATACATTTATTTGCACTTCATTATGTGTATCTCGCAAGGATTAATAGAACATTGAAAGGATTTTTGGATGGATGGAATCACCACAGCATCAGGACTGCGAGGCACTTGTCACCACATCAACTGTTCATAGAAGGAGCTCTTAGTTTGCAAAATTCTGGGTTGATTGCTTTCGATGTTTTTGAGCAAGTGGATGACACTTATGGCAGAGATATTACCCATTCCAGTGGAAGAAGACTATGAAGGAATTGAACTTAGTCAATCTAATTTTGTGCTACAAGAGGACCACTTGGAAGCTTTTCAAGCATGCATTACTCCACAAGCATCAAGTGATTCTTATGGAATTGATTTATATGAAAACAACACCTTATCATTTGTATATCAAACAATACAGGCACACCCTGAAACATATGGTGTATTCGAATAAACGCTGGATATGTACATTGTTGTAAAAATGGGGTATTTTTCTACCTTCCTTCGATGGAGTTTAGGAGTAAAGGCACACCCTGGGGTGTTTTATCATACTTTGTTACCACACCTGCAATGTTTTGTTATTCCCTCCACCCCACCCACCCACCACCCTCCCTAACCCATCAAAGAAGTTTAGGAACACCCAGGTGTGTACGTAGCTAGCTAGTTTTAATTATTGTTTCTTGGTCAATAGTTCATCTGAGCTCAAGGTGCCTTCTGTAATCTAGCCTAGTCAGTTTTTTATCCTCAACTAGTATAACCTGGCTAGACCCTCATCCAACCTCTCTGAATGCTATTGATAATGATACTGTTCCAACATTACCGTACCAATATTCTGCTAATTCTTATAGTATAGCAATTTAGCACCCCATAACCTCTTTCAGCAGTGGCAATAGAAACCTCCAGAGTAATAGGCCTAAGCTCCCTTTCTTTTCTGAAGTCACTGGGAGGTCATCTGGCCAGTGAGTCAAGTGACTCCAGTTCCACCAGTCACTTACTTTTGAGGGTATCTGTTGCAGTTCCGAGAGGAAACTGTGTGGCTATCCTGGGGACCATCAGCGGCATCAAATGATTATTTATTATTATTATTATTATTATTTAGCTTTTTTTTAATTTTTTAATTTTTTATTCATTTCAGTTTATTCTGTATCGCTACATTCATTTGACTATGCAATTTCTTTTTGCTCATGCTCATGGTATTCACTCATCTTATTCTGTTGAATGTAAAAAAAAAAATATTTCAATTATTTTTTCATTGTTAATTCATTCTTTACAGCTGATTGAATTGTTGCAGTGAAAGGACCTTCTATTGTTCTTTTAGAAGGTCACACTGGAAACAAGGACTCTGCCCATCTGCAAAAGAAGAATTCTTGATTTCATTAAAAAACAAAAACAAAAAAACAACTTTGATTTGATCTCGACAAATTATTACTACGTAACACTTATAAGCTATAGTGGTCAGTGGTAACATCTGGGTTTTGCATTATTAATAAAATTAAAAAAAGACCAGTGAAGCAGTTTAAGGTAAAGATGCATCCAGTGTAAGAGTTAAAAAGCACTTACATGCATTAATTTTTGAAGCACTCTGCATGGTTCATGAAGCACCAATCATTAACTGTATTACCCACCTGCCAATAAGTTCAAAAGCTATAAAAAGAGAAGATTATAATTCCTAATTTCCCACATGCTATGGGAGAAAATATAATAGACAGGTAATAAGTAATTCAATAAGATTACATTAAACAGGTATACTGGATAATCTGAAATTTTCGCTAATTTGAACATACTCTGGTCCAAGTGTTTTTTGATAGCTGAGGTTGTTAGCATTGGATGTTACTGACTAGGTATATTGAGGCGGCAGAAGGTGAGGCTCAGCAGGAAACACCAGCCCCCCTCCCCTCCCCTCCCTGAGCCTCCAAGTTTTGGATAGTGCAAGTCATTGCCTACTATTTTTGTATTACAGTGTATGCTAACAATACCCACCAATGATGCATGTGGTCATGTTAGACTGCATAAATTCATTACATCAACTGTTCATAGAAGGAGCTCTTAGTTTAGAAGCAGTTTAGGATAAAGATGCATCCAGTGTAAGAGTTAAAAAGCACTTACATTGATCTTTGAAGCACTCTGCATGGTTCATGAAGCACAAAGCATTACTTTATGGCACAGCTTTATCTAGCACACTGCAAGGTGCTGTTAAGCTCCTTTCATGGTGTTCTTGAGCACTTGAGTAGATGTTTTTGTACTTCCAAGGGGAGTATGGTTGTTAGTGTAGATCAAGAGATAATGTAATACTCCATTTTTGCAGTGCATTGCACACAATTTTTACCAGATGCATTCACACAAGTCATAGCTTTGTGCATGCCTCTTAAGTCTCAATGAAGATGCATGTATCTGAATAGTAAAGTATTCAACAATGAAATGTCTCAGTGACAAAGTCAATAACATATGAATACAAATATGTGTAAGTTAGCCTATAGGGCATCCATAGCCCAGTTCTCCATATCGGCCAGGATGAATGTGAACTCTTGCACAAAATCAGTGTAAGTGACATAAGTGTACGGCAGTTCCAATGTGAATCCACATGTGTGGCCTACAGGAAGCCTCGCAGCTCCAGAAAGAGCGTTGAAGTGCACAAAGAGGTTGCTGTCCGTCAAGACGGTGCTACTCGTGACATAGCAAAGAAATTGTCTGACGGCTTCTTGTACACACTCATAACCTCCAATATACTGTTCAAGATAAGTATACACCCGCTGTTCTACTCACTTCATAAAAATAGCCGCTTATCTATTTGCCATAGTAATTCTGTTCTTAACTTGAGAGCCAGACATACTACGCCGAAATTCAATCTTCTTCACACGACCATTTTTGTTCAACTCTTTTCGCTGATGAGACTTGGGAACATTGGTAAACTTGTTTTTGCCAACAACTACCCACAACTTAAAAGCTCTTGACCGTTTAAAACACGTTTTCTTTAATTTTAAATCATAATTAATTGGCTTATTAATAGGATCAAAGGTAGATGGCTTAGCTGATGGTGTCACTGCTGAGGATGATGGAAGTGTTGTTGAAGAAGATGCTAATGATACACTTGAAAATGAAGATGATTTCCCCACAGACGAAGAAGGAAACAAAGAAGAGAGACGTCTGGCATGTTCCTCAGTAGGCTTCCCCAACATTGTACACAAAGAGTGAGCACCTTTTAGCGATTCCATTACTGAAACCTGCAAGTAAATATTGAAATTGGGTGGATCACAAAATATCCAAACTTGTGAGAACAAAACCAATGAACCCATTACATTGTAGATCTAAGCTCAGTATAGTCTTTTTTAGCTTTATGTTTTCTCTATTTCATGTGGATGCTTACCTTAGGCACCTTTTTCTTTTCTACCTTTTCTTTTCTAGCCAGAGTAGAACCTTCAACCACACCCACTTTCAGGCCTGACCATTTTTGAAATGCCAAGAGCCCTAGCAGAGTAATTTAAATATGCTTACCTTCATATCCACAGCCCTTACAATAGAGCAGGGTGATATAGCCTGCTCCTGCAAGTCAACGAAGACCCCATCCCCCCAGCTTTGGTCCTGCACCTGGCAGTAGAGGTTAGCTTCTTAACAAATCACTGAAAGTCGCCAAAGTGGCTGCCTGTAATTCTCTCTTCTCACCGAAAAATGAGACAGGCCTGTTGCGCTCACCAGAAGGAGTTTCTGGCCGCACTAATATCATAGCTTTTTCACCCTCTTCACCTTCAGCCATTTCTCACACTAGGCTAGGAATGGGAATGGAACTGTGAGATGTCGCACAAAAAATATTAATGCGATGCCCGGTGAGATTGAGCACGGTTTCAGATAAGAGATAGGAAACGAGATTGAAAGATAGAAACCTGGATTGAAAGATAGAAGCCTGGATAGAAACCTGGATTGTATGATAGAAACCGGACTTGTATGATAGAAACCGGAATTGTATGATAGGAACCCGGATTGAAAGATAGGAACCCGGATTGTATGATAGAAACCGGGATTGTATGATAGAAACCTGGATTGAATGATAGAAACCTGGATTGAAAGATACTAGCTTGAATTGATTTTTGTTACTAACGGCGTGCCATACGCGCGCTGCACATCCGTTAGAGCTCACTTTTTGTCAGGTAAAGGATTGCCTCTGCAGTAGCACAGGGCGTGTTCGAGCACACTTAGACTGTACATATACATGTACACTTTAGTTAGAGTGCTTGTACGGGTACAATGTCTTCCGGGTGCTCAGATGGACCTTCTGGGCCGTCTGATGGGCCTTCACCACAGCCTGTGAATACGGGCATGATGAGATTTCAAATGAGCCCAAAAGAGGATCTTGTCGCAGAAGCTGGAATCGTAGGATTACTTCATTCCTGCAACAAAAAAGATTGTTTGCTCTCCTCGTTGGTAATACCGGTTCTTCTAGGTTTGTACTTTATCCCAACTATATTCTTCATCTATCCTCCACAATATATAGACACTGTAAGTATGCGTGCTAGGTAGCCAGCTTATGGTTTTTGGCCAGTTGTGAGATTTCTCTACAGTTAGCTAAACTATAGCTTTCCAAACTTTTCTTATTCTATTTTATGCAGTTTGATCTACTGGAAACTGTCAGACTTGTAACCAGTGACAGTAGAACTTGTTCTCCTGGAAACTCACTACCAAGAAACTCGATATGTCACAATGAACTGTCATCTTTTTATTTTCAATGTTCAACCTCAACTTCTGACGAACTCTTAGTTTCTACCAGCAGGACATTGTTATTACAACAGTACATGCTGTTGTTATTTGGAAATGGCTTGGACATAATGGTAAAGCCTTCCTTGGAATGCAATATCTTGTTGAGGCATGTGCACTGCTTGTTGGGGTATGAAGTTTGTGATGGAAATAGAAGTCTCCAACTTAGCCGTGAATCCTGTGAGGCCATTAGAGACCATATTTGTGTCAAGGAATGGATTGCATACTCACTATTTTCTGGGCCAAATGGCTTTCTTAACTGCAATGAACTCTCGTCTTCTTCAGAGGAGTGTGAAGGTATGGCTATACATGTGATACTCTTGGTTGAGCATCAGGTAAACAGGGCTTCCTATTCACTTCACAATCCCTAAAAACTTAAAATTCAGAAATACTAGAATTTAACATTTTAAATATTTTGTTTGTGATGACATCATAGAATAATTTGTGCCCTTTATATGTTGTAGTTAGCAAACAGTGAGAAAGTGGTGCTAATATTGATGTAGCTAGGAGAAGAATATTGAGTTCTTCTTATAGATAGCTAGCCTTTTGAGTAGCCACAACTTGCAAATAAAAGAAAGTGTTGTTTTTATGAAAATTAAGTATGGCCTACTATTGCTTTAAGTCATGAAGCACCAATGGTGCGAACCCTCAGCGTTACTCTATACTAGGTAGCTATTACAAAAACCAAAACAATAATTTATTTGGAGTAGTATCAATATAAATATGCCAATATGTATGTTTACGCACGTCTATATAATATATATATATATATATATATAAAGCTTGAGCAAGTCGATATGCAACTCGTGCAATAAAACTGTAGTTGTTAATGCTGTCTCCATAAGAGAAAACTCTGAGCACTCCCCGGTAAACTGCTGAGAATAATGTAATGCAAAACTACCCACAGGCAGCGAAGAAATGATTTGCTCATGTGAGTACAGTGTGGCTATAGGGGGCATTACCAACAATCGCTTATATCGTACACCTAAAAAAAACTAGCTTTTTCTGAAAATTTTTTAGTCGAAACTAAAAATTCTGGTACATTATAGGGACTTAAAAATGTCCAGTGCAACAGTTTGATGCCTGTTTCAATCTTCCGGAGGCTGCCATCTTCAAGATTCGTGTGACAGACTGACTGACTGATTGACAGACAAATTGAGTACTGTAACCCTCTCGTGCATGTGCGCTGAAGGTTAATAAACACCACCAAATGTTATTTTCCTATGTCTAGAAAATGTTTGGTAAATTAGCATCATTATAATTCATGTGTACATTATGAAATTATATTGTGCAATATTCTTCTGCAGTTGACTATGTACGGAATATTTCCAGCATTTGCCAAGAAAACCAGTGTATATCCAACAGAAGTGGGCTAGCCGGGCCATTAAACTGTTCCAATAATTATTATTACAATAATGATCTTCGGTCATGTGTGACCGAGTGTGGATGGGTCCCTCAAGGAATTCAACCATATATCATATTAGCAAATGTTTTAGCATCTCTCGCCATTCTGTTTCCACTCTTATACTTTATAGTGGCATTTACACTGCAAAGACAATGGTGGGTCAGTCTTACTGTTAGTATTCAAGTGACTCACCAGTTTTCACTTCCAGGTTGCAGTATCCATCTGTCTACTACATTTTCATGAATATTGACATATTCATCTCTGGTAAGTTTTGACGTTATTATATTTGACTTACAGCAATAGCTAACTATTAAATTGTAGCTACTTGTTTTTGATAGACATTAGGTACTAGTGATTGTGTCATAGTGTCCCAGATAGCTATTGGTTCTTCCTGAAGGTTACACAAGAATGATAAGAGTGACAATTATTGATTAATATAAAATAATAGTGGTATTACAGTGTACATATAGAATGAAAATGGCATTATATTTGGCATTATATTGTCATATAGGAACAATGACTGTGGTCCATCACAATCTGTCATTATTTTGCAAAGTTCAAGACAGTTTCCTCAACATCTTCTTTGAATCTCCTTCTCTGTGTTACTTTACAGGTGACATTGACGAGTCAGTTATCTGAACCTTAGCCCAGCAGTCATCCAGAAACCCAATATCTCTTTGACTTTTTTTTTTTTTTTAAACTCTCCATAACCCAGTGTTCAGATAACTCACTTCCTGTCATTGTACTCTGAGTAGCAATTGATTTTTTTTAAATATCAAATACTATAGGTACTTTACAAGTTTATTGTCTGGTTCAATTTTCCTATTGGCTACTGTGCTATGCTGCTGTTGTCTACTGGAGCTTAAACTTTCCATTCAGCTATGAACAAGCTAAAAACAGTGGCAAACTAAAATATGTATTTGTGATTACAGTATTCATTTCTATCACATTCCCACTTTTGGCACTCATCCTAGCCGTGGATGGATTCTATTCTACCAACATTGTATTCAGCGCTTGTTCAGCCAGAAATCCCCTCCATTTTTATTTAGTATCGACGTTGCATTTGAGCCTGGTTATGTACATTTGCTCCGTGCTGCTGTTTCTGGATATACAAGTACTTTGCAACGTAAGATGTCAGAGTAGCTACATATGTAGCTATATGTTGTATCAATTTCTCTCTCTCTCTCTCTCTCCCTCCCTCTCTCTCTTTTTTTCTTCTCCCCCCTCCCCTCCCACCCCCCCTATTATGTAGGAGTACTTCAAATTGAAGAAACAGAGAAAGGCAATAAATCTTAAGATATATCAAGTTGCTGGATTCAAGCTAGTCGTAGTGTCAATAGTGTTTCTTGCTGTTACTGTTTGTTCTTTGGTTGTCAACATATACTTAACTACAGCAACGCCGGAACATTATAGTTCTCTGAACTTAAACACTATTGCTTGTCATGGAGGAGGTGTAGAGTTGGCTACGAACTGTGATCGTTTTGAAGATGTGTCTGAAGTGTTACCCATCCATGTTTTTTCAAGCATCTCTCTCGGCCTCCAGTCATGCATCTCACTTGTCACTCTTTTAATTAATTCAAATTACTCAAAATACTCAACTTTCCTCAGAACTATGAGAAACAAATTTAGTTCATCACAGTAATATTAGAACTTGTTATTACTAACACATAAAGTTATCATATAAATTACGATGTCATTCAGATGCAGATTTTTTTTGTATGGAAAAAATTGGTGTTTGGCTTCTGAAACTTTATAGCTATGTTCCTTCAATAATACATACCTTGGGATTTTAAAATATCAGAAATAATTGCCCTCATCTTAGTAGCTAAGTAATAGCTAGCATTAAAGTATAGTACATGTGCTGTATTACCTGTGAAAGTCCAGCTAAGGGACACGGTTCTGGTCTGTCAGTAGGGCCTTCCAAAATAAGTGAAAAAGTGATGATTGCAGTTGCTATATAAAGTTGGCACATTATGAAATCACTCACTGAATTGCTCAATATAGAAGATTCAACATAACTAGCTAGATAACTAATTTTTCAGTGACAACTTTGAATGTCCCAGTTAAAAAAAATATGAATGGAAAAGTATGCTCTGCAGCAGATAAAAAATTTCATTCATGAGAAACCTTACCGGACATTTGGTGAATACTGTGGATAGCTATAGGAATTAATTAGTTATGCTCAGCAGGGGCTGCATGTTCTCTTCAATTTTAATTCGTTGGTTGGTTGGTATTATACGTTTTTTTTTGTGTTTCCTCCTTTGTTGTATTTCAAACTTTTCCCATATTTACAATAACAGAGTGGCCTACACAAACCCAGCTTCTTTAATCAAGTAATGAAGATCTAGCTACCTTATAACCACATTTCTAAATGTTTATGTCCCTTTGTTGTTGTAGTAGCTAACTCTTAGCTATACATAAACCTTTTCATTTTAAAAGCGCCTTATAAAAGTCATGAATCACACAAACATAATATAAAATCACTGCATGGGGTGAACCACGGCGGCGTGCGCCATACTATCACAATCTTGAGGTCAGCAGGCTTCCTACACAAAGATGACACAAACAACACATAGTAGTTCAATATCCAATGTCACTACAGTTGTATAAGAAAAATGAAAAACAAACAAACAAACAAACAACCTCTATTCGTCTTCTTGAGACCATACTGCCTCAGAATATATAAATTATTACCAACCAACCAACAAATTAAACTGGAAGAGTAGGTGCATCCACTGCTGAGCATATGGATTACATGGACTGATTATCTCTTTATTATTCTTTTAAATACTTATATTATTCTAGAATTGTTCCACTGTTCAATTTTATGCTTATTACTCCAGAAACAATGTAGGATAATCTGGCAGGGCCTAACTGCCAGAGCAGCCAGCTATGAATAGTGTTATTTTCTATATAAATTGTAGCTAAACTCCCACAGTACAAACCATGTGTACTGATGGCACTCACTAGCTAATTAGAAATTGCATCCTGTTGTTGCTACCTTACACACCAGGATATAGCTAGTCCACTCACTAATAAGGCAAGTTTAATAAGAATCACATTTTTGCTGCTGTGATGCCATAGTGAAGCTCCACAGGAGTCCAAACTAGTCTTTAGTGAGTGGCATTGTAAGAATAGGAAACCTCTACCAAGTCCTGTGAGTTCACTCTACCAAACCATCATAATTAAGTAAAGATTGTCACTCCTGAACGAAATACTTAGTGAACTTTTCTACACTTTCCAGACTGAAGTTTTTATTTCTAGGTTTTCTGGACATAAACTAGAACATTGACTTGCGTGTATCAATTATCATTTTTTAAAAAAAATTAGCTATTGACATAGATGTAGACAGGGGTTGGGGGCTATTATGGGGGTAGCCCCCTAATGTTGTCAAAAGTGAATATTGTAGACTTAATTAATAATAAAAATGTGACATTGAATAGTTGAGTTTTCTTTTTGCTGTATTTATTGTGCTAACCAGAAGTAAGTTATTATTAGAAGTAAAAAGAAAGAAGCAACACAAGTTGTAGTGATGGTGTTGGTCCCATCTTCCATGCCATTTTTACATCCTGCAATACAATGTTTTTGTGACCACCACCATTAAATATAGATTTCAGCTCCCCACTTCACCCCTGCCATCACCTGAAATTTATCAAGTAAACAACCTCCTACTGATGTTGTTTTGGTTGAACATTTACATTTTAGTGTTGGTTTTGGTCTTTCCAATGTACTAATTTCAATTCTAGTTTTAGTTTTAGTTTTTCAAATTTACTAATTTCTATTTTAGTTTTAGTTTTGTTGTTTTAGAATTCAATTTTTTTAATTCAAGTCCTATTTTAGATAGTTGCAGACTTCAATTTAGTTTTTGTGTTCCACCATATTGTTAGCTGGTTTTTTAGCTTTTCTGTTGCTGTTTTTTTTTTTAACAGGAGTAGCTGTAGTAGCACACGACAATTGAGTAAAGCTATAAAAACTCAGCCAAACTATCACGCAAAAACGACTAACTAAAACAAAGGGAAAAAGACAAAAATATCTCCAGACTTAAACACACTGACTAAGGCCTATCCACTATTCCCAGTATGCTCAAGATCCCTATCAGTACTCAGTCTCAAATTCAACCAAAATGATACAGAACTAAAGAACAAAGTACAATTACAGAACATAAAAAAAACAAAATAAATGATACACAAAAGCAAGCAAGAACTATAAAAGTATGGACAAGCTTAAGCATAACAGATAAGAAAAATGAAAGCACAAAATATTATAGGAAAATAGAAAGAACTGAACAGAATGAGAGTGTTACAAGTATGTATGTGAGTGGAATGGAATGGGGATTGTTTAAGATAAGGGCAGGCATGAGAAAGGTAAAGTTAGAATAGAATAATTGTTTGTATGAATGCAGTGAAGGTATGCTAATTAGTGAACAGGTGGTCCATTAACACCTACAGCTAAATTAGTCCACAGAACCTGTAGTTGAGGAAACATTAGTTGAGGGGTGGGGCTGCTCCAGTAGCTACAATAATTTAGTTTTTGAAATAATAATTATTACCCTGTGGCCCAGTCTCTACTGAACTTAACATGCACGTGCTAAGGGAGGGGGCTGGGTTAGATAGTCTAGCAACAGCAGGCTGCTGTCCAACTGTTTGCCGTAGCCAAGCAATTAATCAGGTGACGAAAGAAACGATTGGTAAAACGTTTTGCTTCCTGGGACTACCACTGGTCATTCGTCTTCTTTCGGAGATGTCACTACAAGTAATCCCTGGACTGGGTTTCATCTGACAACTCCTGGTGGCAGCGCATACTACCAACAAGGGGAGAGAACTTTGAATATAGTGCAGGCCATACCTACCCATCTGGAATGTTTGTGTCCCATGGCTTCACCAAAAATCGATAGATCGCAATGACTCCAACAGTAAAAATGTAATTAAACCTTGCGGGTTTTCCTAACATTCTTGTCCCTAATATTTGGGAGCTGGTATGAATCCGATCCTGGCCTTAACTGAGATAGTTATTGTAGCTACATTGCCCAACACTTCCTAGCAGCATAATGCCAGTAGTATATCAGATGTCAGTGACGCCTGGGGTGACACTCTGCACGAGGGGCTGTGCTTATCAGACTAGCTTCTAGCTAGGGTAATATTCTCATAGTTTAGCTTGAGCTATTGTTTGTGTCATATTGTTTGGATAAATCTTCAATAGTATTTCCTTAAATAATTTTTGAGTTACAAAGTCAAATTTTGCTTGAATATAAAAAATTGTCGCACTTTTAATTAACCAACACCAATAAGTATTAAGCAGAATAAAGTATAGCTTAGTTTCAGGTGGTCAAGGAGAAAAAATACTTTAGCTAGTTATAAGAAAACCTTGGGACAGCCTTAATCTTATCGCATTACAAACTTACCATGTGCAACAGGAAATCCATCATATTATCAGTTAAATTAGATGACAAGTTTATTAGGTTCAATTTGGAGTACATCATATTTAGCCTAGAGGAACTTTGGACATAAGATTCCTTGTAGCTACACTAGTAGCTAAATGTGCAGGATAAATTGGTCTGTGCTGACTTCAGGATATGTGAGGCTTTTCAGGACATGAATATGTCGCTCAAATTGTACTCCACAATTATTCTCGAGTCAAGAATTTTAGGATTCTTCTTCCAATTGGACATCATCATGTGTCACAATAGCTACTACAAATAGCTATTCCCAAAGGTTCTCGGTTTGATTCTCAGCAAACCCAAGGGCTTTGTTTCTCGAATGAAAAAAAATATATAAAAAAATAAAATTACAGTGATCAAACAAGAAACAACAACAACAAGAAACAATAACAACAACAACAAAAAACAACAGAATGCTTATTGTCACACTACAAGCGTAAGCTAAACTCAATAATCTTTAACTGGTTTCACCCATTTTTCAGGATCAGACAACCTCTCCTCACAGGAAGCAGCAGGGGAACAGTCTTCTGCAGACTCAAGGGATCAAGCTCAAGAATGAACACTCTAGACTATCACTGTGATATGCCATACTTTACCTTATCTAAAATCTTAAACATTGTAATCATATTCATTTCCACACACAACCCAACAACTTCTGTATCATTGAGCATCAATTTAAGTACAGTAGAACCTCCCTTATCCGGACTCCCAAGTTAAGGGCACCTCCCTCTACCGGGCAGCTGCTATGTACCTTGTGGTTAGGTAAAGTATCCCAACTAGCAAATTTGACAGCTGTTTTTGGATAGGCAGTTCAGCTGGCAGCACTATTTTGAATGCATTCTGAGATATGGGCAAATCTGAGATATGGGCACCCCTTGAAACCAAGGTGCCCAGATAAGAGAGGTTCTACTGTAATGTGTAAATGTTGTGTAATCAATGATCAATAGATTGCTGAAACTGTGGCTGTAAAACCTGGCGTGTCTGCCAATACGTTTTTCTGTTTTTCTTAGTAAGGTCTACAATGACGGCATCAGTATCCGTCTTCCTTGCTCTGAGCTACGTGCGGTGCAAAATCTTAGTTGCAGTTAAAGTGGTTCTTTGACATTCTGGTCCTTCAACTTGCTTGACTGCCCATTCAGCTCGAGGGATTTACACTTAAGGAGAAAAGCCAAAAGTCGAGGCAGAGTAATGTGATGCAGGTTCAAGGAGTGCGCACATGGTATCAGTATATAGGGTTACATGTGCGCAGGACCTGGCATATTATAGAATAGCACCAAAGACAGCAGGTGGCACAAAATGGACAAAATGAAGAAGGCCACTCTGCTGGGGAAGACAAGTGCTAGCAGCAGGAATGCCAGTAAAATTAGCAAGGCAGAGTGTAAAGCCAAGAGGAGGCAGGAGGAGTGGGGCAAGGGCAAGCTGAAGGCTGCCGGGGGGAAGTTCGCTCGCCGAGGGAGGTGAAGACTTAAGTGTGGGCAACCTGCAGTCCTTGGTGCTAGAGCAGGGGTGCAAGTTGGAGATGTTTCTTGACATGTGCCAAGAGGTCGGACACTGCAGGGAGAAGTGGGGACAATCAAGAGGCTAGCACCTCATCATGAAGGTACGTGGGCATAGGTAATGGCAGAGCTGAGGGATAGTAGTTGGTTACAAAAAAAAAAGAAAGGAAAGGGGAGATATAGCAGGGGCGGGGAAGTAGCTACCGGGTAGCTTGTACAGATGTCCCTGAGTCTCTCTCCTTTTCAGCTCACTGGAACGTGATAAACTTATGAGTTCGGTGGGCTATGTGCGCAATACATGAAGGGTGTGAAAAAATGGAAAAGGGTGCAGTGAACAGTAACTGTGCTGATCTCAAGCCGAACTTACTTGTGTCCTAATACCCTGGCAGCTGCCATAAAGTACCACCTGGCTGGCACCAGACAGGCCCAGATCAAGGCAGTCTTGGGCACTCCTGACTGGGGAGCTATGGCTAAGCTAAACCAGGCATAGCCAGACACAGGGCGGTGTCGTGACTGAGCCCAGCCGTCAGGAACCTGGTTACCTTGGAACATCTAAATGCCATGCAAATGGTCTGGAAGTAGGGTGGCGGCTGAGGAGTGATGCTGTGGGCTGCCACCTGCATGTGCTTCTTTATCTGAGCAGGGGAAGCATTGGCTCCAGACGGGGAGGGATTCGACCTACAGGTTGTCAGGCTGCAAGGAGAGAAGGCCTGGTAGTAATGCTTTGGTAATTGTAGTTGGTAATCACCTAGAACGAGACTCTGCAGGTAACTAGCACTCTACTTCATGCCTTTTTGTACACAATACTTAAAATAACAATATTGAATTGTGTATTCAAGCAGAAAAATTACATTAGTCATGATGAATAATTTTGCTTCTGACATTTAGAAAAAAAGTCTTGTATTTTGAGTAATTAGAATTAATTAAGAGAATGACGAGGGAGATGCATGACTGGAGTGCCAGAGAGATGTTTGAAAGAATATAAATGGGCAGCACTTTAGATAAGCGGTCACAATTGTTGGCTGACTCCACACCCCTACCATGGCAAGCCACCACATTCAAGTTCACAGAGAATTAGTGCTGAGGTGTAGTTGCTGTCAAGAAGACATTGACTGCTAATGAGCACACCATCACTGCGACAAATTCAACTGCCACGACTACCAGCTTAATTTCTGCAACTTTATACTCCTGTAGAGATTTCTTCAGTGTTTTCCTTAACTTGAAATACTCCTACACAATCACAATAAGGAGAGAATATATTGTTACCTACAATTATAATAACAGTTAACATGGTTCATCCTTAATTAACGTTATCTGCATTACTTCTTAATTGTTGTTTGGCCGTATCAAGCAGGGACAGGAAGTGCGTAGCCGGCACAGGTGTTAAGTGGTGCTAACCGCAGCCTGTCACACCTCCTTATGTCTGGTTGGTCTGATTGGGTGCTAAGTGGTTGATGCTCTTTGCACCACTTAGCACTTGATATTGCACTTTATTGTGCAAGTATTCCTCCCAAAGATCCTCCAATCCGACCAACATTTGTTGAACACCCCTCTCAACTACTGCCATTACAAACCCACCAATCCAGTTTCGACTTTTTTATTCCTACTCCTTCCACTTCTTCTTATTCATATCACTATTGTTATTAGACATCTTCTTACTTACTATTGTTATTATGGTTACCATTGTCATTCATATCATTAGTATATATGTTATCAATACAACATCTACTGTAAGTTCGCGAGAAAACCCAAGGTATAACTACAGATCGGTCTATGATTGATGGACATCCCTTGCCGGCCCCCAATCACCTCCGTTTACTTGCGGAGCAGTCCTCCTTCTGACTTCTCGTCTGGCTGAGGGTTGATTGCCTCTACCAACTTTCCCGCAACTGCTGCCAGGTGGTGTCTGGGCATCTTAATATACAGTTGAAATGCGTCACTTCTCCATCTACCCAACATCTTAATTGTGGAGTCCTGAACTCCTATTCTTGCGGCGGCAGTGGCAGCTCCACTGCGGAAACTATGTCCTGAGTAGGGTCTGCAGTCAATCCCAACTTTCGACAGTGCATCTCTGACTTGGTCTACGAACCGCACTCTGGTAAGGGGTTTCCCATTCTGAAAACAAAATAGTGGGCCGGCTCCGGGGCCTCTGGCCATTAGATAGTCCAATACAGCTCTTATGGGGCAGAGATTGTTCGAAGTCTTCCCCACGATAACATCAACTCCCTTTCCGAATGGGTCAGTTTTGGAGCACTTCAGATGGATCTTCAACATGCTTGGAGTGGTGAGGTTGTCCACTGAGACATCTGCAAATGACAGATGTCTAGTGCTGTCAAATGCTGAATCTGATGGTATGGTGATCTCGCCAGCCCTGAAAAAACCGAAAAAACAGAGTGACGCTGCCGCCCAGAGCATGCAATCGTCTGGACTGGCTGATCTTTCCAACCATGCTCCCCTCAATTTTTTCAGAAGGTCGGGCGTGATAGGTAGCCGCGGTTTGGGCTGGCCTGACTTCCCCCGTGCCCTCTTCACCCCTCGGATTACGAGTTCAAGCTTGGGCATTTGTGATATGGCCGGGTCACCCCACCCCCCCTCAATGTGGAGGTGGCGCACTGCCGACAGGTAGCAGTGTATGGACCCAGGTGAGACGCCCTCCTCAGCCAAGAAGGCCACATAACGGCACATGGAATGCTCATTGATGGGAATGGGAACAATATTGTAGCACGCACAAAATTTCAAATAGCGTCTCTTGGCTGATGAGTATGTCTTTTTAGTTGATGCTGCTAATGCTTGGCCACGGAAGAAGTCCACAGCTCCATCCAGTTTCTGCAGGTCCAGTTGGGGTCCCGGAGTAGCAGGGAGTCCAGCAGCTCCGGTGGTATTGAGGACTCCTCCTGTCGTGCCTGTGGACACCAAACACGAAACGCTGTTAACTTGTTTCTAGATAGAGCGTCCGCCGCTTGGTTCCTCGCCCCCTGAATGTGAGTTGCCCACATGGCAAATTCCCTTTTCGCCTCCAGGAAGGCCAGGCATCTTCTTAGTTGCATCGCCTCTGGGTTCCGTGAAGCCCCAGAGTTGACAATTGCCACCACCGCTGTGTTGTCGCACTGTGCTAGGACGGTTTTTCCTCGCCAGTCTTTTCCCCAGATAGTTGCCGCCACTACAATTGGGGCTAGCTCTTTCACTGTTATATGTGTATCCAGCATTCTTGCTACCCAAGGGAGCATAAACCATTGATCCCCGCAGAATGCCCCACATCCCCATGTGCCCGATGCATCTGATGTCAGTATGACTTGTGGTTTAGCACCAGGTGAAGCTACCATCATTGCTGTACCATTCCACTCGCTAGCAAAGGAGGCCCACCACTCAATATCTGCTCTCGCTTCCCGACTAAGCCTAATGAATTGATCCAGACGCCTGGTAATGGTAGACAGATTAATCAGTCGGCGTAAGTAGCTCCGCCCAGGCTTAATGGCCTTGCTTGCGTGTGCCAGTGACCCGATCAGCGACAACAACTCCCTTTTTTTGCAAGCTTTCCTGCCCATCCAACTAGAGTAGTGCTCTCAAGTTCGTGAGCTTATCCAGCGGTAGCCTAACTTCCATTGCTGTGGAGTCTAATTCTAGGCCGAGAAAAGAGATTACGGTTGCCGGGCCTTCGTCCTTTTCTGGTTCTACCGGCATACCCAACTGTTCGCATATCCCGTGCATTATGTCTGCATTCCTGCCACATTCATCTCCCTCCGGGTCTCCCATCGTGACAAAATCGTCAAGGTAGTGAGCCACCCATGATACTCCTTTCTGCTGCATTATCCATGCCATGGCATCAGCTACCGCTGAAAAAATCAGTGGGGCTGAGCGAAGCCAAACGGCAGAGTGGTGTCTACATATGTGCCTCCTGCCCACTTCATGCCAAGCAGGAGCCTGTCATTTGGGTGGACTGGAATGTTCCGGTATGCACGTTTAATATCCATCTTGGCCATCATGGTGCCCCTACCCCGGCGCAGTACCTGGGAAACCACATCATCCACGGATACGTAACTCAGGGATGTCAGTTCTTTCTCAATCCCATCGTTGACACTACTCCCATTGGGGGAGGAGAGATCTAGTATTAGCCGCCATTTGTTAGGCTTTGATGTTTTGGGAATAACGCCAAATGGGCTAGCATGGATATTCCGTTCACCCACTACTGTTTGTGACACCAGTACCACTCGTCCATTCGCCACTTCATCTTGAAGGTATCCTTGTACCACTTCAGGATGCTCATCCGCTGATGGCATGTTCAGAGGGCGCGACTTCAGCTTCACCAGTCTGGAGTTGAAGCCCACCCTGAAGCCTGTGTCTATCCCTCTCAGGATGTACTTCGCAAATTCTTGGTCTGGGTGCGCCTGCAGTTCTCTAGTCCATTCTTCCAGTCTCAGTGGGGTCACGACCCTAGCCAATTCTCTTGGTAGTGTCCGATTGCTATCCGAGACACATGCCTCCAATGCCAGCAGCTGACTAGTATGCTGGTACATGCCTGCAGATAGATATTGTGATCAGAGCCAGACTCCTTCCCTATTTACCACCCCCACATAAGATTGATACACTAGCCTTTTTATTTTATTTTATTTTTTAAATAAAACTACTTTTTACTAATTAACCTTGCCGTCAATATATCATCGTGCACCTGACCCTCTCATTATTATAGTTTATATATATCTTTTTTACATGTATATATCATATAGGTTGCTACTGCCTGTGAGATGCCACAGGTCAGCCAAAAATTCGGAGCAGAACAATGCAACAATCAATGAACAATATTTGTTAACGTGGTTTTTCTGAATCGAGCCGAGCCCTCTTGTCACCGCCTCTTGGACACTTCGATATCGGGTGACGTTCCCCGCAGCCTGAGCAGATGTGCAGAAATCGGCAGCTCCGCCCGAACTTGCAGTCACCATTGAAGCGGTTGAACTTCAGGCACACGTCGGCCGAGCGGGACACCTGTTGTGGTGCACCTCCTGCCGTCCATCCTGGTGCACCACCTGCTGTCCATCCTGATGCGCCTCCTGCTGTCCAACCTCGCTTCCTCCCTAGCTGGGTTGGGCACATTGTCGTGGTGTGGTCAATTGCTTGACACTCAGCACACCAATTCTCCATGCTCCGGTTCTGGCCAAAGAAACATAGCGCATCGATCGAAGGATCTACTTTTTCCCATGACAGTGTCGGTTTTCCTGCTGCTTCCTGGCGAAACGACTGATCGTATACCAGCCAGGATGGCCATCGGTACGTATGACTTGCTTTTGCTATCAGTGACTGATACGCCATCAGGTCTGGCACTCGCTTGGGCAGGTGCGAAGCTATAACAGTCACATACAGGCTGAAACATTGCAGCCAGGTTGCCAGATCTGGGATGGCCTTTCTATTCGGGATCATGTCTGAGGCCTGGACCACCACAATTTGCCCCTCGGCTAGCTGTGGTGCCGCCCTCCCCCTGCCCTTTGCAGGAGGGAGCTCAGCGAAATCCACGTACACTCCACTCAGGATCTTCTCAACCATTTTCTTGGAAAGGGCAGGTAGGCCCTGACCCACTGTCACCAGGCTGGGTCCCACCTTGGCTGGAATAGACGTAATGGTCTCTGGCATTTCTTCAGTTTCCCCTGCCGCGCCGCTTCCATTACCACTCGCGAATGTCCGGAGACCCAGTGCCTCTAGCTCCTCTTGCCGCTGAGCTTTTTCTGCAGAAAGGACAAATCACATGTCACACACATATCTATACACTTTTTTTTTTGACCTGCCACTACACTGATGCAAAGGGCCACAGTGCCCCATATTAGATGTTTTGCCTCTACGACCAGCTGCACATTACTTGGCCATTAATTGCATTCACTGTAACAATCTGTGGGCCACTGCACCCGACATCAGTTATATAACTACTGCCCCTGCACTACTGTAGGGCCACAGCCTGCCTATGCGAGATCTCCCGAATTAATTCACAAATGTGGGGGCCACTGTACTCACATTATGCTTTGGCCGCTGCACCCCGAATTGCTTCCTACATGTAGGGTCACTGCACCCACGTCTTGCTTATACACGTGGAGCCACTGGCCTGCACTCGGTAGTACTACGTACACATGGGGCCACTGCACCCAGTTTGCATCATACACCTGGGGGCCACTGCACCTGGCAATGCTTCGAACATGTGGGGCTACTGCACCCAGCAATGCTTCGTCCATGTGGGGGCCACTGCACCCCGCAATGCTTCCTACATGTGGGTCCACTGTACCCCGCAATGCTTCATGCCCGTGGGGCCACTGCACCCAATAATGCTTCCCACACGTGGTGGCCACAGCACCCAGACTTGCTACCTACCAGTGGGCCACTGCACCCAGTCTTGCTGCATCCCAGTGGGCCACTGCACCCAAGTCTTGCTTACACACGTAGGGCCATTTTGCCCAGTACTGCTTCATACACGTGGGGTCACTGCCCCCAGTATTACTTAAAAAAAAATTTTTTTTTTTTTGGCTGCCACATTTCATATTGTTTCAGGGGTGTGGGGCCACTGCACCCCTATTCCATCAATTAACTAGCCTAGCCGCTCCAACAGCTACTGTATCTAACCAGTCCAATACGAACTAGCTCCCACTGAGTTTCACACCCTTATAGGTGGAGGGGGAGACTAACACCTAAACTTACCGTCTAGTACGTTGGCCGTCCTCCGCGGTTCCTCCGACTCGACCAGGGGAGTAGTCTTCCCCAAGGTCGAGCACGCCGTTTCCTGGAGCTTGGTGACCACCCCGTCTACAATAGCTTGGAGGGCGGTGGCACTCAGACCCAGGTCCCCGTCGTCTGCCATCGGAAACTAATGGGTCCGTTAGGATTCTACCTCGAGTTGCGCGAAAGGACTTGCTAGAACTCTTGCTTTCGTCTCAGGCTAGCTTCTCTCCGGCTTGTAAGGTAGCCACGTGCATGCCTTGCCTCACGTGCATACCCGTGAGCTGTCCCTGCCAGCGCGCTTGTGATTCCCATGTTAACTCCGCTTAATGAGCTTGTCATTAACCTTCATTATATTATTGTCTTACTTTACATAGGGATTGAATATCAAGAAAGAGTAAAACAGTACAAAAGTACATTGTCAGACTCTAATGTAGCGTGGATGCTACATAGTAATGTTGCAAATTTCTGGCTGAACAAGCGCTGAATACAATGTTGATAGGATAGAATCCATCCACAGCTAGAATGAGTGCCAAAAGTGGGAATGTGACAGAAATGAATACTGTAATCACTAATACATATTTTAGTTTGCCACTGTTTTTGGCTTGTTCATAGCTGAATGGAAATTTTAAGGTCCAGTAGACAACAGCAGCATAGCAGAGTAGCCAGTAGGAGTATTGAATCAGAATGTAGACTTGCAATATCCCTATATAACAGTACAAGAATGGTTTGTCAATTATAAGTGACAAGAAAGTTCTATTTTTTCACAAAATGATTATTAAACTATCTAGATAATTTCATAAATAAAAATAGTTGATGACTGATTTCGTAATAGTTATACTGTCTTAGTTCATTCTAGGAGGACCAATGTTTTGAAATAACATTTCCACACTGTTTTACACATGAAGCTGGAATTAGGAGTGTACATGTATGCATGTGTTTGATAACATTATAATATTATAAAGAAAAATGCTTTCCAACACAAAAAAGTCAAACAAAGTCTCTAAATATTTATTTGAATTTTGTTATTTACTTGTAGCTAGCGATAATAGCTAGTGTTACCTGTGAAGAAGCACAGTGCCGGAGACCCAAAAAAGATGTTTAAGTAAAAATCTTGATCATGACAAAATAAAGATGGATTTAGTTGCACGAGAGTTACGATACCTAATTTTAAAAATTTAAAGTATTCATGTATTACACTTAGCAACGTACTTACCAAACAAAAATGCATCGAAATTAATAAGCATATAATATACAGCTGGATACTGTAACCTGCAATGAATGCAAGCACATTATATATATATATAAACAACAAATCAAACTCAGCAGATCTATCAAAATTACACATATACGTACAACATCCACAAAATCAACTCAATTTATACATTTAGCTAAAGCTACACTAAATCGATTGAAAATAACTCACCATTGTTTTTGTATCATGAATGCCAATATAAAGTACACGAGTGGAAACACTATGGAAAATGATGCGAAAACCTTTGCTATGGTGATGGCTTGTTGCGCTCCAAATGGAACCCATCCACATGCAGGTGTGCATGATCCAGTATTGTTATTATAATAGAAAGAATCAGAGCAATTTAAAGATCTGTTTGGTAGAATTCTTTCAGAGCTGCATCCAAATTGTTGACATGAGCTTGAAATGTTCCACACGTAGTCAACTATCAGCGATAAATAGGCATTGAGAGCATGAACAGATATTTAGAAAATTCCAGGTACCAGTGTGAGTGATAGTACAGTAGGTGATAGCAAGCAAGCTAATGCAAGTGCTTTCAATTAGAGCCTTGGGATAGAGGATGTTTGCACAATTTTTGTTCCTCTTGTTAATATTTTACTATTCTTGTCCAATATTCAATCAAAAAGTAATTTGTACATCCATTTAGCTATAGTTGATTATTTTCAAACACAGAAAGGAAGGAACTAGAGACACATTAAAATGCCAACAAATAGCTACTAACATGAGTATTTTTATTGAGTAGGTACATAATTATTGTTCATCAATTATTGTAGCAAAGCCACAAGAACATTTAAACTGATGTTGTCTATTCTTGAATGTTACATCAAAAGAGAGTAGGTCAAAACTAATAATAACACTGATAGATTCATGTAGCTAGGTAGCTATCAGTAAAAAATAGCATATAAAGAAGCAATCAATTACGTAAGGTATTTAGTTTGCATTCAACTTGTCATATTTAGTTTTGAAATATAATTTCCATTTTATAGCCAGAAAAATTCCTAATATATTATCTCACACATAATGAACATAAAAATTTACATGACCTATTATTATTGTACCTTCACACTCATACAAAGATGGCTGCAGAGTATTGCAATCAAGGAAAGTACTAGGGCCTGAAAACTGTGAGTTTTGAATCCACTCTTTAACACAGAGACTATCCCTGATAGCTTCACAGGATTCACGACTAAATTGCAGAATTCTGTTTCCGTCACAAACTCCATATCCCAACAAACATTGTAAATGCCTAAACAATAGCTGACACTTAGAAGAAAAGTTAGAACTCGTAGAAGAAAAGTCTCAAATATTGCTCCAACAGTAAGCCATTGCTGATGGAAACTAAAACTCTATCAGAAGTTGAGACTGAACATTTCATATTGAAAGAAGAGAGTTCATTGAAGCATATAGAATCTTTTTCAAGTAGGTGTCCTGGGGAGCAACTTTTATTATCTGCTTCTGCAGTTCTAATAGAATCCTGAAGACTAAACTGTAACACATTTTTGAAACGACATACAACAAAGATGGACAGCTATCAGTCTGGCTAAACAGATTTAGTATCAATCATTACTATAGCTTAACACTCATTCAAAAACTATGAAGATCATTTGTGTTGTGTAAATAATAATTGAGTTAGTGTAATAGTTACTTGATTGAACAAACGAGCACATAAAGCATCAGATCATGTTTCTGAGGGCAGTGGAGAAGGTTTAGGAATGGAAATAAAATGTATATTAGCTAAGGAGGGTTAATTAAATAAAATACAAGTGCTAAATAGCTTGCTAAATACCACATCATTAAATGGCATATCCAGCAATACTAATGTTTCACCTAAGGGGTTGAGCTGGGAGTACCATTTCTTGATTGGGCAATGCAATCCCAGCAGACCTGTGTGTCTGGCAATACTGATACTACCTACCTCCCATTGGATGTTACTCCAGAGACACCAATGGACCTTAGCTTAGCTTCTGTATGACTCACACTGTTTATGTTAGTTGGAGGAAGAATGAAGAATATAGTTGGGATAAAGTATAGACCTAGTAAAATAGCTGACACTGTTAAGAAGGTCAGAATTTCACATTTATAACGGCAGAAACCACCATTGCCATGTTTGATGTTACTTAGTGAGGTAGGATCATTATCTTTAGGTTTGTGAATGCTCGTCGAATTAACTCCATCAAAGAACATGTCTCCCAGTTGTTCACCGAGTATCTTTATCCGCAGGCGACGTCTTCTTCAAGGGCCAATTAGGCGTATGGCCACATCCGCGTTCACTTTATTCAGTGATTATAACACCCGTTCAGGGACTTTTCCGTTCAAATGTGATTAAAAAAACTTTGCACTTTTAGATCACTTTTGACCAAAAAGTGCCGGTTAAGCCACACCTCTCACGGACCGATGGCCTTTCCACCCACGTGGTGAGCTCCTTTTTAATTTGCGTTTGGGAAGCCATAGAGAGCATGGATTGGATAGCTGTGATAGCGATAGAGCTGCCGACTTTGGAGAAAGGGCAGAGGGGTTAGGGAAAAGCGTCTAGTGCTGCTCAGACTCCCCATTTAAATGCTCTAGTCAAAGCTGGTTGGCTGGTGGGTGTTTCAGTGAAGCATATGCATGTGTTGGAAGAAGTTGATGATGATACTAGCTTAACTGTGCAACAAGTAGCAGTAAGTTACAAAGATGTGGCTTAGTATAGAGTGGCTATATTATTTATTTGGTCTAGGATTGTATGAAGAAGTAATAGTACAAGATAGATCATGCCAGAAACACTGGCTCAGTGAAGATTTTTCAAGATACCTTTGACGTCCTGGCAGAATTTTCAGCAGGAATAGGCAAAATGAAATGGTTAGGTGAACTGATATTTAATAATGCAATCTAAGTTTTTTATTTATTTTTGTTTTTGCGCTAGAAGGGGCAGGGTGGTGTGATCCAGGGCTCCGCTAGAGTAGTTTGTATTACAGAGATTTATGGAATAACTGGGCATCAAACTATTTTCCCCTCAAAACAACAATATTCTGTCATCATTTAAAGTATGGTACAAAATAGTTTAACCGTGGCAACTTTTGGAATTATTGCTAGATAGTCACCCTCTCCCTAGGGCTTTTTCCTCAGGATCGGGTCAGTTATCAGCGATAATAAGTCCTCAAACGTATGGTTTAACTATTACATATCATGTATGTATAATTAAACCATTGATTTGAAGAATTATCGCTCCAGCCCAGAGTGGGTGTTTATCTAGTGATAATTGCTGTGGTTTAACTATTTTATTCCATGGTTACCATTAAGGGTGCAGTACCACTTGAAACCGCAGCGCTAAACAGCAGATGGAGGAGTTATGCTATGTATTTATTTCTTGTTGTCTGTTCAATGTACGCTTACTTTGTTATTGCAGTTGAAACAGACACCAACAGACAGCTCTTATAAACCAAGTTTCAAGAAAAAAGACCGACCAGAAACGGAGAAACAACGGTACAAAACTTAAGGCTATTCAGCGATATTCAGGGGCGACCGTTGCAGTTACGAAGTCGATTTTTTTCCCCGTGGTAGCCTAGGGGCTTCTCCACAACATTACAACGCCGTATTTTTGATATTAGTATTTGTTTTCCATTTAAAAAAAATATTTTTATATTTTTTTTTGTATCCTATTTAAAAGAAAAAACTCGTTGTAATGTTTTTTTTAGATGTGGCGTGTACCCCGTGTACAAAATATGAGTTCATTCTGGCCATCCAGTACTTCTGAATATCGATTTTTAGGTACCGAAGCTAACTATTGATTCGTATTCATTTGATTCAACTCCGCCCCTACTCTGAGCGCGCAATTTATTGTGGGCAAAATTCCGGGTGGTGGCGGCTCTAATTAGAACTGGTAAGCAAACACAAGAAGAGTTACTGTGCGAGTGAGCCCCGCAGTACTGGTAGTCCTTTGAGGTGAAAGCTCTTTGTGGTAAATTGTCTGGTACAGTTAATTGGTACGTGTTCAAATTGTGCGCGTACAATAGTCAGTTCACAGAGAGTAAATTGGATCGAGTTACGGGAGGGTTTTGTGGTATTTTACTGAATCACTTAATTACCGCCGGTGGTACTGCACCCTTAAGGAAAGTTAAATTTGTTTTTCAGGTAAGTAAGCTGATTTTTTTTTTTTGTTGTTGTTGTAGTTGCTGTAGCAAAAAAAAATTATGAAGAATGACAGATATGCAACATTACTAAACTGGAAATGATGACAATGTACACTACACACACAACAAACAAACAGCATCAACGAAAAAAGAAAAGAATAAAGTGTCATATAGAGTAAGTCGCCGGTACCTTTTATCAACCATCCTGGTCCTATCGACCAACATAGTTTCCGGACATCATGAAGAACTTTATTATCAACTGGTGTAGTGTACAGACATTCACAAAAACACCCACAATAGTAATACGGAGCTGTGTAATACTTGCCATTACTTTTTTGTTTGTCTTTGGCTAGGAAGGAGTGGCTACACTGTGCTTGTGACTTGTGGGGACAAAAACACTGCCAGGAATTTTTTTGGATGATCAAAGTCAAGAGCGTATTAGCCCACACAATTACGATAATTTTTTTTTCATGTAGTAATGTGACAATACCTCAAAATTGCAAATATGGTTATGATCATAGTTTTCTGAATCCATACCAATTCTTTTGTACTAAAAAACTTGGTTAGTGGTCGATAATAAAGCAATACAATTTGAAGTAAAATCATAATAGGTATTGGTCATCAATAACAGAATTCAAGGGAGTCCACTACATATCTCAGGGATTCATCTGCAAAGAGTTCTGCCACTCAAATAAAAGCTCAAATTTCAGGGCTTACTTAGGTGGAAACTCTGTTGTGAGAAAAAGGATAGTGTGTGTAAGTGTAAAAGTTCTGGTCGATAATTGGCGGCCTACGATAAGTCACAGTAATAAGTTTATCTACGACCGATAATGATTTCATCAAAATATATATTGCGTCTATTATTGACCACTACGAAGTTTTTAGTATTAAAAATTGGTACTGATTCAGAACTATACGTACTTCTCTCTATGATCACTATATCATGTGGAGTCATGGCCAATGATCTTCACTGTACTATAAGATGGTCATTATTTGGTGTATAATCACATCAATCCTAAAACGCATCGTACATTTATAGTCCCAACCAAACACGTTCACACATGACAGAACCACATTATGAGCATGGCTCAGTCATTAGACAAAAACAAACAAACAAACCAAAACCAAAAACAACAACAACAACAAAATTAAAATTAAGACAACAACAACAAAAAACAACAACAAAGACATCAGTTACATCAATTGGTACATATTTCATGTGCTATAACCCCACTCAGATAATTTGATTATTGTAACTAAATAGACTTTGAGAGTCATTCAATGAAACAGTGTGCTGCATACTAAGTATTTGAAACCACATTCAAAACTGAATTCTTATCACAATGCTTCAACTTCATGTTGCCATGAGACCTCGAAGTCTGATGGTGGAACCTTTAGTGGTGACTATAATATATATAAAAAACAAAAAAAAACAAAAAACGACAACATAACTGGTAACATTGCTTGGTGACTTGCATGTAGCATAGACAGCCAGAGCTCCAGAGGTTATAGTTAAGTATAAATTTACATTATATAGAAAAGAGAGAGTGAGAATTGATGTTATAATTAGAGAGTCATGGAAAAGTTTCTGGATAGAGCTGGACTATTTTCAATAAAACTTTATGTTAATGTAGTGACAATGTAGTCTGAATTGTACAGAGTGTAATAGCTAGTAACCGAAGCACCAAAGGTGCGAACCATCAGCGCTACTATAGAAACTTCAATTCAAGTACTCGGTTAACTTTTCAGCATAAAGTAAATCTACTGGATACTAAGGAAATGGAGCACTAAAGGTGCAAACCCTTAGCATTACTATACACTAGTTAGCTACTACAAAGACCAAAAGTAAATTTATTTGGAGTAGTGTGAATATGAATATGCCAATGTGTATGTTCACGTATGTCGAATAAAGCTTGAGTAAGTCGAGCAACTCGTGCAATGAAACTGTAGACGTTAATGCTTTCTTCATGAGAGTATGTAGCTTACCAGTGACACTCACCTCACCAGTAGTTTCAATGGGAAACTCCAAGGACTCAGGCACTGCTGAGAAAATTGTAGTGCAAAATTACCATGGGCAGCAAAGAAATTATTTGCTGACATGAGTACGGCGTGACTATAGGGGGGCATGAATGACTGACTGACTGACTAACAAACTGAGTTACTGTAACCCTCTCACGCATGTCCGCTGAGGGTTAATTATTAGCTCACGTGGTTACAACATGACTAAAAGGGGAGTTACCCGCTAATGCTAGTACACGCGAAGCTAATAGCTTCGTTTTTTCAAAAAAATTAGCCCAAATTTAAAAGTAACACAATAAAAAGTCTTAAATCTTTGTTCCGAGTAAGTTCCTACCTAAATCAACGGTTAATTGTCAGTAATCTCTAAAATCACAGCGTGACAGACAGACAAACACACAAACAGACAGGACAACAACTAGAAGCTTGTCATGCATGCATGCAAAGTTTAATAAATACAGTGAATGAATGGCTGTGACTGCACTCATTTACAGTTCTTCCACAAAATGAAATTCAGAATTGTTCATGGGACCTACTGTAACACTATTATAAAACAATACATATCTTATCTACTGTAATATGATATATAAATGGTAGACAATATACCTTCTTTCAAGCTCACAGTCTACTTCTTCTTGATTAAGTTCCGTCTCTCCCAAGCCCTTACCGGAAATTTGAAGTACTCCTAAATAAGTAAAACATAAAATAATAAACAAACAAACCAATAAATAAATATATAAATAAATAATTAACATCCTCCAATATATTTTCCTGTTGGCATTGTATGTGTGTCTGTGCTTATATGGCTCTCTATGTGTGTGTGCATATGTGTGTTTATGTGTGTATGTGTATATGTGTGTTTGTGCGTGTGTGTGTGTGTGTTTGTGTTGTGTTAAGTTTTTCCACACACACCTCAAAATTTGTATTATTTCAATTGTGACAGCATAGCCAATGCTCTCTGCATATATATAGTATTGTGTTGAAGACCAAAGCCAAAGCTAAATGTTCCACTTGTCAATACTTCACCATCATTCCACATTTATACTTAGCTAGCAGCCTCCACAATTATTCTGTATTTGTACATGTGTATTATATCACTTTCATATATCACCTTGTTACTGCATTATATCATTTCTAACTCCTCATTGTTACACATAAGTCAGTATCGTACTTATTAAACCATAGCTAATATAGTACTAATGAAGTGCTTTTGCACAAATGGTAAGCAAGCTGGTCTGACTGAAACTTAAATTGGAATGCCAGCCAATTATAATATATATTTGTTAGTTAAAAGAGTAATTGTTACAAGAATGTATAGTAAGAGGCTCTGCTCCAGGAAACAACATAACGCAAGATGAGTATAGTAATGAATAGTAACGAGTAGTAGCTAACCATGACAACACAATCAAAACACACTAAGTTACAAGTGCCCACAGCTAACAATTAATTAATTAAAGGATTATACATGTGCTGTATTAGCCAACTATGAAAGTCCAGCTAAGGCACAGTCATGGTCTGTCAATCGGGCCTGCCAGGCTCGAAATTTTAGAATTTTTTTCATTCTAAGAAATTATGTTATTATTCTGGAACAATAATATTACTCCATAAATTTTGTCATTATTCTCTAATTATTACAAAATAAGTGAAAATAAGTGAAAAAGTGATGATTGCAGTTGGTACGTTATGGAATAGAGATGACTCTCTGTGAACTTTCGGGAGTACTGAGGGACAGGTAAGAGCAGTTAGCTAGCTCTAGCTACCCTAACTGAGAGAATCCAATAGCAACTTCCCAGTTGTCACTTTAGGAATGACTGAAATATTTATCCAAATGCAAGGCTACATATGTGTTACACAGCAAAGTGAATAGGTCATAATTGGTTCATCAGAAAGTGATGAGGTGCACATTGCAAACATCAATGAGGCATAACCATGAGTAAAACAACAATAAACCAGCTGATTCCAAAGTTCAAAGTTCACATTCTCACGTGCTGAATTGCTCAATATAGAAGATTTAACATTAGCTCATTTTTTTAGTGAAAACTTTGATTGTAGTAAAAAAAATGCTCTGAAGCGGATGAAAAAGTTCAATCATGAGAAACCTTACCAGACATTTAGTGAATACTGTATAGGAATTAAAGAATTTTAATTATACTCAGCAGTGGATGTACCTTCTCTTTCCTTTTAATTCGATGGTTGGTTGGTAATTATTACGTTGTCTTGTCAATTCTGAGGCAGTATAAATAATTGAGTTACTCAAGAAGAGAAACTGTTTAGCATGATCCTCCAAAAAACTTGCTGGCTCTAAGCCTGAGTTGACAATGTTCACAGGATTTAAAACTTTTCCCATTTCAATAACAGAGTGGCCACACAAACCCAGCTAATCAAGTAATGAATATCTAGCTACCGTATAACCACATTTCTAAATGTTTATGTCCTTTTTGTTGTATAACAAAAAGGAAAAAACACTACATATTGACTTTCTTTTATAATTATGGATTACATGGACTGACTATCCCTTTATTCTTTTAAATATTTATATTATTCTAGAATTGTTCCACTATTCAATATTATGCTAGCTAGCCTAATCTGGCAGGGCCTATCTGTCAGAGCATTGTGTACTGATGGCACTCACTAGCTAATTAGAAATTTACATCCTGTTGTTGCTACCTTACACACCAGGAAATAGCTACCACTAACAAGATTAAGTTATAGTCCACTCACTAAAAAGGCAAGTTTAAAATGAATCACATTTTTTGCTGCTGTGATACCATGGTGAAGCTCCACAGGAGTCCAAATTAATGAGTGGCATTAATAGAATAGGAACCCTTTACCAAGTCATGTGAACTTTTAGTGTTGCTTTTTACCCGCGCGTGCCATGAGCAATAATTCTCCTAACTTGGTCGCTGCATGCAATATAATTCATCCGTTCGAGCTCACTTGTCAGGTAAAGGATTACCTCTGCAGTAGCACAGGGCGTGTTCGAGCACACTTAGAAAACTGTACATGTGTACACTTCAGTTAGAGTGCTTGTACGGATACAATGTCTTCCGGGTGCTCAGATGGACATTCTGGGCCGTCTGATGGGCCTTCATCACAGCTTGTGAATACGGGCATGATGAGATTTCAAATGAGCCCAAAAGAGGATCTTGTCGCAGAAGCTGGAATCGTAGGATTACTTCATTCCTGCAACAAAAAAGATTGTTTGCTCTCCTCGTTTGTAATACCGGTTCTTCTAGTTTTGTACTTTATCCCAACTATATTCTTCATCTATCCTCCACAATATATAGACACTGTAAGTATGCGTGCTAGGTAGCCAGCTTATGGTTTTTGACCAGTTGTGAGATTTCTCTACAGTTAGCTAAACTATAGCTTTCCAAACTTTTCTTATTCTATTTTATGCAGTTTGATCTACTGGAAACTGTCAGACTTGTAACCAGTGACAGTAGAACTTGTTCTCCTGGAAACTCACTACCAAGAAACTCGATATGTCACAATGAACTGTCATCTTTTTATTTTCAATGTTCAACCTCGACTTCTGACGAACTCTTAGTTTCTACCAGCAGGACATTGTTATTACAACAGTACATGCTGCTGTTTTTTGGAAATGGCTTGGACATATTAGTAAAGCCTTCCTTGGAATGCAATATCTTGTTGAGGCATGTGCACTGCTTGTTGGGGTATGAAGTTTGTGATGGAAATAGAAGTCTTCAACTTAGCCGTGAATCTTGTGAGGCCATTAGGGATCATATCTGTGTCAAGGAATGGATTGCATACTCACTATTTTCTGGGCCAAATGGCTTTCTTAACTGCAATGAAATCTCGTCTTCTTCAGATGAGTGTGAAGGTATGGCTATACATGTGATACTCTTGGTTGAGCATCAGGAAAACAGGGCTTCCTATTCACTTCACAATCCCTAAAAACTTAAAATTCAGAAATACTAGAATTTAACACTTAAATATTTTGTTTGTGATGACATCATAGAATAATTTGTGTCCTTTATATGTTGTAGTTAGCAAACAGTGAGAAAGTGGTGCTAATATTGATGTAGCTAGGAGAAGAATATTGAGTTCTTCTTATAGATAGCTAGCCTTTTGAGTAGCCACAACTTAAATAAATGAAGTGTTGTTTTCATGAAAATTAAGTATGGCCGATTATTGCTTTAAGTCATGAAGCACCAACGGTGCGAACCCTCAGCGTCACTCTACACTAGGTAGCTATTACAGAAACCAAAACAATAATTTATTTGGAGTAGTATCAATATGAATATGCCAATATGTATGTTTGCGCACGTCTATATATATATATATAAAGCTTGAGCAAGTCGATATGCAACTCGTGCAATAAAACTGTAGTTGTTAATGCTGTCTACTCAGCAAGTGACACTCAGCTCACTAGTAGTCAATGGGAAACTCTCAGCACTCCCCAGTAAACTGCTAAGAATAATGTAATGCAAAACTACCCACGGGCAGCGAAGAAATTATTTGCTCATGTGAGTATGGTGTTGCTATAGGGGGCATTACCAACAATCGCTTATGATCGTACACCAAAAAAAAACTAGCTTTTTCTGAAAAAATTAAAGTCGAAACTAAAAATTCTGGTGCCATTATAGGGACTTAAAAATGCTCAGTGCCGCAACATTTTGATGCCTGTTTCAATCTTCCGGAGGCTGCCATCTTCAAGATTCGTGTGACGGACTGACTGACTGACTGACAGACAAATTGAGTACTGTAACCCTCTCGCGCATGTGCACTGAGGGTTAATAAACACCACCAAATGTTATTTTCCTATGTCTAGAAAATGTTTGGTAAATTAGCATCATTATAATTCATGTGTACATTATGAAATTATATTGTGCAATATTCTTCTGCAGTTGACTATGTACGGAATATTTCCAGCATTTGCCAAGAAAACCAGTGTATATCCAACAGAAGTGGGCTAGCCGGGCCATTAAACTGTTCCAATAATTATTATTACAATAATTATCTTCGGTCATGTGTGACCGAGTGTGGATGGGTCCCTCAAGGAATTCAACAATATATCATATTAGCAAATGTTTTAGCATCTCTCACCATTCTGTTTCCACTCTTATACTTTATAGTGGCATTTACACTGCAAAGACAATGGTGGGTCAGTCTTACTGTTAGTATTCAAGTGACTCACCAGTTTTCACTTCCAGGTTGCAGTATCCATCTGTCTACTACATTTTCATGAATATTGACATATTCATCTCTGGTAAGTTTTGAAGTTATTATATTTGACTTACAGCAATAGCTAACTATTAAATTGTAGCTACTTGTTTTTGATAGACATTAGGTACTAGTGATTGTGTCATAGTGTCCCAGATAGCTATTGGTTCTTCCTGAATGTTACACAAGAATGGTAAGAGTGACAATTATTAATTAATATAAAAGAATAGTGGTATTACAGTGTATAGCTACATATAGAATGAAAATGGCATTATATATTTGTCATTATATTGTCATATAGGAACAATGACTGTGGTCCATCACAATCTGTCATTATTTTGCAAAGTTCAAGACAGTTTCCTCAACATCTTCTTTGAATCTCCTTCTCTGTGTTACTTTACAGGTGACATTTGACGAGTCAGTTATCTGAACCTCAGTCCAGCAGTCATCCAGAAACCCAATATCTCTTTGACTTGTTTTTTTTTTTAAACTCTCCATAACCCAGTGTTCAGATAACTCACTTCCTGTCATTGTACTCTGAGTAGCAATTGATTTTTAAAAAATATCAAATACTATAGGTACTTTACAAGTTTATTGTCTGGTTCAATTTTCCTATTGGCTACTGTGCTATGCTGCTGTTGTCTACTGGAGCTTAAAATTTCCATTCAGCTATGAACGAGCTAAAAACAGCGGCAAATTAAAATATGTATTTGTGATTACAGTATTCATTTCTATCACATTCCCACTTTTGGCACTCATCCTAGCCGTGGATGGATTCTATTCTACCAACATTGTATTCAGCGCTTGTTCAGCCAGAAATCCCCTCCATTTTTATTTAGTATCGACGTTGCATTTGAGCCTGGTCATGTACATTTGCTCCGTGCTGCTGTTTCTGGATATACAAGTACTTTGCAACGTAAGATGTCAGAGTAGCTACATATGTAGCTATACGTTGTATCAATTTCTCTCTCTCTCTCTCTCCCTCTCTCTCTCTCTTTTTTTTTCTTCTCCCCCACTATTATGTAGGAGTACTTCAAATTGAAGAAGCAGAGAAAGGCAATAAATCTTAAGATATATCAAGTTGCTGAATACAAGCTAGTCGTAGTGTCAATAGTGTTTCTTGCTGTCACTGTTTGTTCTTTGGTTGTCAACATATACTTAACTACAGCAACGCCGGAACATTATAGTTCTCTGAACTTAAACACTATTGCTTGTCATGGAGGAGGTGTAGAGTTGGCTACGAACTGTGATCGTTTTGAAGATGTGTCTGAAGTGTTACCCATCCATGTTTTTTCAAGCATCTCGCTCGGCCTCCAGTCGTGCATCTCACTTGTCACTCTTTTAATTAATTCAAATTACTCAAAATACTCAACTTTCCTCAGAACTATGAGAAACAAATTTAGTTCATCACAGTAATATTAGAACTTGTTATTACTAACACATGAAGTTATCATATAAATTACGATGTCATTCAGATGCAGATTTTTTTTGTATCGAAAAAAATTGGTGTTTGGCTTCTGAAACTTTATAGCTATGTTCCTTCAATAATAAATACCTTGGGATTTTAAAATATCAGAAATAATTGCCCTCATCTTAGTAGCTAAGCAATAGCTAGCATTAAAGGATTGTACGTGTGCTGTATTACCTGTGAAAGTCCAGCTAAGGGACACGGTTCTGGTCTGTCAGTAGGGCCTGCCAGATAATGCTCGGATTTTAGAATTATTCTTTTTTTTTTTATTCTAAAAAAATTGTGTTTTCTATTATTACAAAGAATAATATATTATTCCATAAAAATTGTCATTATTCACTTATTATGTATTCCAAAATAAGTGAAAAAGTGATGATTGCAGTTGCTATATAAAGTTGGCACATTATGAAATCACTCACTGAATTGCTCAATATAGAAGATTCAATATAACTAGCTAGATAACTAATTTTTCAGTGACAACTTTGAATGTCCCAGTTAAAAAAAATATGAATGGAAAAGTATGCTCTGCAGCAGATAAAAAATTTCATTCATGAGAAACCTTACCGGACATTTGGTGAATACTGTGGATATAGGAATTAATTAGTTATGATCAGCAGTGGCTGCATGTTCTCTTCAATTTTAATTCGTTGGTTGGTTGGTATTATACGTTTTCTTGTCAATTCAGAGGCAGTATAATAGTTTAATTACTGAAGAGAAACTGTTTAGCATGACCCTCCAGACCTTAATTGACAGCTCTCCCAATATTTCAAACTTTTCCGATATTTACAATAACAGAGTGGCCTACACAAACCCAGCTTCTTTAATCAAGTAATGAAGATCTAGCTACCTTATAACCACATTTCTAAATGTTTATGTCCCTTTGTTGTTGTAGTAGCTAACTCTTAGCTATACATAAACCTTTTCATTTTAAAAGCGCCTTATAGATTAAAGTCATGAATCACACAAACATAATATAAAAATCACTGCATGGGGTAAACCAAGGAGGAGTGAGCCATACAATCACAATCTTGAGGTCAGCAGGCTTCCTACACAAAGATGACACAAACAACACGTAGTAGTTCAATATCCAATGTCACTACAGTGGTATAAGAAAAATGAAAACAAACGAACAAACAAACAACCTCTGTTCTTCTTCTTGAGTAACCCAACTATTATACTGCCTCAACATATATTATATTCTTACCAACCAATCAACAAATTAAACTGGAAGAGTAGGTGCATCCACTGCTGAGCATATGGATTACATGGACTGATTATTCCTTTATTATTCTTTTAAAATACTTATATTATTCTAGAATTGTTCCACTATTCAATTTTATGCTTATTACTCCAGAAACAATGTAAGATAATCTGGCAGGGCCTAACTGTCAGAGCAGCCAGCTATGAATAGTGTTATTTTCTATATAAATTGTAGCTAAACTCCCACAGTACAAGCCATGTGTACTGATGGCACTCACTAGCTAATTAGAAATGTCATCCTGTTGTTGCTACCTTACACACCAGGAAATAGCTAGAGAATCACATTTTTGCTGCTGTGATGCCATAGTGAAGCTCCACAGGAGTCCAAACTAGCCTTTAGTGAGTGGCATTGTAAGAATAGGAAACCTCTACCAAGTCCTGTGAGTTCACTCCACCAAACCATCATAATTAAGTAAAGATTGTCACTCCTGAACAAAATACTTTGTGGTGTATGTTGAACTTGAGAATGTAATCATTCAGCATGCTCATATATTATTCATGATTGTTTTGACACGTGTCACCCCTTTACCATATGTATGCATGTGTGTCTCGTGACCATGTTTTGTGTAGTCGACGATAACAACCTTTTTACAAAATCCTACCTCTAATCGCGATAGCTGGCAGCCATTACAACTATACGGAACCCGGTACACAACAAAAGTGGCGACAAGGATGGCTGCTAAAGGCTACGTAGGACGGTTAGGAGAGTTCAAGTCGGAGGATAAAACGATTGTGGCTTATCTCGAGCGAGTGGACCTTTATTTTCGGGCCAACGGTATAGCTGAAGAAGCTAAAGTGGCAACTTTTCTTACCATTATAGGTGGGAAACGTACACTCTGCTCCGTAGTTTGACTGCACCGGCACTGCCGAAGGACAAGTCATTAGCACAGCTGAAGGAAATTTTAAAAAGTCATTTTGAGCCAACAACGATCGTTATTGCAGAGAGGTACTACTTTCATCGCCGTAATCAAGCAGAGGATGAAGGTATAGCTGATTATGTGGCTGAGCTGAGAAGACTTTCTGTCAAGTGTGACTTTGGGGACTACCTGGAGCAAGCACTGTGGGACAAGTTAGTTTGTGGCCTAAGGAATAGAGCAATACCAGAGGAACTGCTGACTAAACGTGACCTCACTTTACAGAGGGCACAGGAGATTGCTGAAGGTATGGAAGCCGCCAGCAAAAATACACAACAGCTCAACCCCAAGGCACCGTCTTCACTCAATATGGTAAGAGGAGGAGGACTCAGCTGCTATAGATGTGGAAGGAATAACCACCTTGCTGACCAGTGCAGATTCAAAGACTCAACCTGTGGTATCTGCCGGACGAAGGGTCATTTGGCACAAGTTTGTCTCTTCAAATGACAAGAGAAGCCAGCTGGGAAGTATAAGCCTTCCTTCAGAAGGCCTCAATGCAGAAGGAGTAAAATTAAGTTTGTTGGAGCTTCTAAAGACACTGAGGAAAGGGTTACTGGATCTGACAGTGACGAAGAATTACCACTGAATAAACTCAGTAGCGATAAATCGCATACTGCTAAACCAATTACTGTGGATATTGTCATTAATGATACCAGGGTACGAATGGAAATTGACACGGGAGCAAGTGTCACTATCATGCCAGATAAGGAATGGAAGAAGTTGTTCCCTAGTCGGAAACTCCAGCCTTCGTCACAGCGACTTACGACGTATACTGGTGAGCCAATAGTAGTGTGTGGTGAGCTACAGGTAGTAGTTCGGTATCATAACCAAGAGTGTGACCTCACTTTGACAGTAGTCGAAGGTAGTGGGCCAACCCTTCTAGGGCGAGATTGGCTTTCTTCACTACGTCTGGACTGGAATAGTATTTGTAGTGTTAAGAGTGGCAAGACTCCAAGTCAACTGGATATCCTGTTAAAGGAATACCAAGACGTATTTCTACCAGGACAAGGAACGATGAATCATTTTCGGGCCAGTCTTCATGTTAAGGAGGGAACCAGGCCAGTGTTCTGCCGCTCAAGACCAGTTCCATTTGCGTTGCGTGATGCCATAGGTCGAGAACTAGACCGTTTGGAGAAAGAAGGTATTGTAGAGAAGGTCCAGTCAAGTGAGTGGGCTGCCCCAATAGTGGCCGTACCCAAGAAAGATGGCCACATCCGGCTATGTGGTGACTATAAAGTTACGGTCAATCCACACTTAGTCGTCGATCAGTATCCGCTACCCAAGCCGGAAGATATCTTTGCATCGCTTGCTGGTGGAAAGAAGTTCACCAAGCTTGATCTCTCTCGGGCTTATCAGCAAATGGAGTTAGAGGAGGATGCAAGATCATATGTCACAGTGAATACTCATCAGGGACTTTATTGTTATCTTCGATTGCCGTTTGGCATAGCATCGGCACCCGCGTTGTTCCAGCGCACTATGGACACTATCCTGCAAGGAATCTCTGGAGTTCACTGTTACATTGACGACATATTAGTGACAGGACCAGATGAAACAACTCATCTCCAACACTACAAGAAGTCCTGCAGCGGTTATGTCACTATGGAGTCTCTCTCAAGAAAAGCAAGTGCCATTTTCTTCCAGGAATCGGTTGAGTTTCTTGATCATCGCATTGATGCTCTGGGGCTTCACACCACGTCAGCCAAAATTGAGGCTATTCAATTGGCTCCGAAACCTAAGGATCAGGCTCAACTCAGGTCTTTCCTAGGGCTAATACTCTACTATGGAAAATTCATTCCCAACTTAGCGACTATGCTTCAGCCTCTCAACAGCTTGTTACAAGTGGGCAAGACATGGAAATGGACTGCAGAATGTGAACGAGCTTTCCAGCAAGCTAAAGATAGTCTTGTATCAGCTCCAGTGTTGGCACACTATGACCCCAAGCTGCCAGTACGATTAGCTGGAGATGCGTCATCATATGGCATGGGAGCTGTCATCGCACATGTGTATCCTGATGGCACGGAGTGCCCCATCGCATACACCTCCAGGACATTCACTGCAAGTGAGCGTAACTATGCACAACTGGAGAAGGAAGCTTACTCACTAGTTTATGGAGTGAAAAAGTTCCATCAGTATTTGTATGGATGCACATTTACCTTGTGTACGGATCAAGCAACTCACTACCATTTTTGGACCGAAGAAAGGCATTCCTCACTTGCTGCTGCACGTCTTCAACGTTGGGCATTGATACTGTCTGCTTATCAATATGACATCTTGTTCAGACGGACACAGGACCATTGCAATGCTGATGGGTTGTTGAGGTTACCGATCACTGATCCTGAATCGGGAGAAGAATCAGTTGGACTTCAAGGAGTGACTGTGTTTAATATCGGACAGATACAGTCATTAACAGTAACTGCCTCACAACTGCAGAATCCTACATGGCGTGACCCAGTACTGAGTCAAGTGCTCCAGTACACTCAGAGTGGCTGGCCTGACCATGTTCCTGAAGAGTTAAAACCATATGAGAACCGCCGCACTGAATTGGCAGTTGAAGGAGATTGTCTGTTGTGGTGATACCCAGCAAGCTACGAGCTCAAGTGATGGAAGAGTTACACCATGCACATGCTGGAATTGTGAAAACGAAAGCTCTGGCAAGAAGTTATTTTTGGTGGCCTAACATCGACCGAGAGATCGAAGAGGTGACCTGGTCATGCCAGAGTTGCCAAGCTGCAAGGAATTCACCAGCGGTCGCTCCACTCCATCCTTGGTTATGGCCATCCAAGCCCTGGCATAGAATTAATATAGATTTTGCTGGGCCATTCTGTGGTCGGATGTTTTTGGTTGTGGTTGACTCCCACTCCCGATGGCCAGAAGTCATCGAATTGAAGAGCACAACTGCTGTTGCAACAATCCAGGAACTGAGAAAACTGTTTGCAGCTTATGGCCTCCCAGTTCAGCTTGTATCGGACAACACCACAATTCGCATCGGGAGAGTTTGCAGAGTTCATGAAGAGTAATGGAGTGAAACATATCCGCTCAGCACCATACCACCCCTCTTCCAATGGTGCTGCAGAACGGTTTGTACAGGCGTTTAAGAGGGCCATGAAGGCTAGTGATAGATCGAACACTTCATTCAATCATCGATTGAACAGCTTTCCTCTATCGTACAGGAGTACGCCACATTCTACTACCAATGTGACACCATGTTCACTCTTTTTAGGTAGGCAAGTGCAAACAAGACTCACTTTACTTCAACCCGGAGTTGAGGAGAGAGTATTGGGAAAACAGGCGGACCAGAAGTCTCAACATGACAGTCATGCCAAACTTCGAGAGTTTTTCCCGGGCCAGAGAGTAATGGCACGCAACATTCGAGCAGGACAGGCATGGATTCCTGGCACAGTCATCGAACGTACTGGACCACTGTCTTATGTGGTACAGGTTGCCGGAAAGTTGTGGAAACGTCACATTGATCATCTTCGAGAAATGGGAGATACACCTGTGCAGGAACCGGTGATACCGCTTCAGCAGGATGTAGCTACACCACGGGTTACAAGGCCAGAGGAATCTTTTTCTAGAGTTGAAGCTGAAACAGCGACCAGCCTTCCCACTACTGAAACGGGCAATAATGGGCTAGAAGAAACCCAAGCACCTAACCAGGTAACACCTGACGCTGCTTCCACAGAGGATTCTCTTGTTTGACCACCTGCTGATCCCTCTTCCTCTACAGTCACTCACCGTTATCCCTTACGAGATCGCGACAAGCATCGACGTCTCAAGAAGGACAGATCACATAAGTGAGGGAGGAGTGTGGTGTATGTTGAACTTGAGAACGTAATCATTTAGCATGCTCATATATTATTCATGATTGTTTTGACACGTGTCACCCCTTTACCATATGTATGCATGTGTGTCTCGTGACCATGTTTTGTGTAGTCGACGATAACAACCTTTTTACAAAATCCTAAGTGAACCTCTAATCGCGATAGCTGGCAGCCATTACAACTATACGGAACCCCAGTACACAACATACTTAGTGAACTTTTCTACACTTTCCAGACTGAAGTTTTTATTTCTAAGTCTTCTGGACAAACTAAAACATTGACTTGTGTGTATCAATTATCAGTTTAAAAAAAAAAATCTATTGACATGGCTGTAGACAGGGGTTGGGGGCTATTATGGGGGTAGCCCCCTAATGTTGTCAAAAGTGAATATTGTAGACTTAATTAATAATAGAAATGTGACATTGAATAGTTGAGTTTTCTTTTTGCAGCTGTATTTATTGTGCTAACCAGAAATAAGTTATTATTAGAAGTAAAAAGAAAGAAGCAACACAAGTTGTAGTGATGGTGTTGGTCCCATCTTCCACGCCATTTTTGCATCCTGCAATACAATGTTTTTGTGACCACCACCATTAAATATAGATTTCAGCTCCCCACTTCACCCCTGCCATCACCTGAAATTTATCAAGTAAACAACCTCCTACTAATGTTGTTTTGGTTGAACATTTACATTTTAGTTTTAGTTATAGTTTTTTGACAAAAAGTATTTCAAGATTAATTTTAGTTTTAGTTTTTCACTAGCAAAGACTTCAATTTTGGTTTTAGTTTTGGTTTTTCCAATGTGCTAATTTCAATTCTAATTTCTATTTTAATTTTAGTTTTTTTTTTTAGAATTCATTTTTTTAAATTCATGTCCTATTTTAGATAGTTGCAGACTTCAATTTAATTTTTGTGTTCCACCAAAATTGTTAGCTAGTTTTTTTTAGCTTTTTTTTTTTTTTTTTTTAACAGGAGTAGCTGTAGTAGCACATGACAATTGAGTAAAGCTATAAAAACTCAGCCAAACTATCACGCAAAAACTACTAACTAAAACAAAGGGAAAAAGACAAAAATATCTCCAGACTTAAGCACACTGACTAAGGCCTATCCACTATTCCCAGTATGCTCAAGATCCCTATCAGAACAAAGTACAATTACAGAACATAAAATAAAACAAAATAAATGATACACAAAAGCAAACAAGAACTATAAAAAGTATGGACAAGCTTAAGCATAATAGATAAGAAAAATGAAAGCACAAAATAGTAAAGGAAAATAGAAAGAACTGAACAGAATGAGAGTGTTACAAGTATGTATGTGAGTGGAATGGAATGGGGATTGTTTAAGGGCAGGCATGAGAAAGGTAAAGTTAAAATAGAATAATTGTTTGTATGAATGCAGTGAAGGTAAGCTAATTAGTGAATAGGTGGTCCATTAACACCTACAGCTAAATTAGTCCACAGAACCTGTAGTTGAGGAAACATTAGTTGAGGGGTGGGGCTGCTCCAGTAGCTACAATAATTTAGTTTTTGAAATAATTATTATTACCCTGTGGCCCAGTCTCTACTGAACTTAACATGCACGTGCTAAGGGAGGGGGCTGGGTTAGATAGTCAAGCAACCGCAAGCTGCTGTCCAACTGTTTGCCGTAGCCAAGCAATTAATCAGGTGGCGAAAGAAACGATTGGTAAAACGTTTTGCTTCCTGGGACTACCACTGGTCATTTGTCTTCTTTCGGAGATGTCACTACAAATAGTTAGCTATATTTTTAGTTAGTTTTAGCTTTTATTCAAGAGTTTTATGTCTTTTAGTTTTAGTTTTAGTTATTATCATCCTATGTGAAATTTAGTTCTGATCATCCTATGTGAAATTTAGTTCTGGTTAGTTTACTAAAATGTTTTATATAGGTGTAACTAAATAGTTTTAGTTTTAGTTAACCAAAACAACACTACCTCCTACCTCCCTATTCCTTCCCAGGTTAAAGGCAGTCCGGAATTTATGTATATATATATAGCTATGTATATATATATATATATATATATATATATATATATATATATATAAATTTATCTATACTTGTATAATATATATTTTGTA
>WLWD01003503.1_pt1 | contig 60917 bp, 37 predicted proteins | sample 6712731 | NCBI WGS metagenome assembly WLWD01 (sample SAMN12718690, study PRJNA576275) | sponge metagenome | isolation source: marine sponge | host: Mycale hentscheli | place: New Zealand: South Island, Marlborough, Capsize Point | collected 2014-11-01 | reverse complement strand
TAACTTAATAACCCATACATATACAATTGTTTTACTTGAAGTATTTTTGAGTTTCTCATCAATATTTTCAATTGGAATGCTATTTATTATTGACAAATCAAAGGATTTGTTCTGTGATCAAAAATTGAAAATTAATCCCTACAAATTATTACACCGTGTGATTAAGTTTGCTGTGAAGCACAAGAAACCAATAAAAAGAAGTGCATTTACCTACTGTGATGAAGAAACTCCCTCTAGAATAGACTATGGGAAGCAGAGATATGGAGGACCATTTACAACAGAGCAAGTTGAAGATGTTAAAGTGTTACTAAGAATAGTATTAGTATTGGTAACTCTAGGTCCAGTATTTTTACTTGACTCCATTATAAATATTATGTTATATATTAGAGGACATAGAAATAAACACGATATTTCCTGAAAGACGGTACACAAGTTAAGTATTTTTATGCCTCTGGTAGTAGTCCTCAGTCTTCCTTTCATTCATTTTATAGTCAAGCCAATATTTAACAGAGTCACTATAGGAATGTTCAAGAGAATGGGGCTCAGCATAATTGTAACAATAGGTATATTTATTATTTGTTCCATAGTCAATATAATATGATACTCTCCTTTATTATCAAATAGTGATTACTGCTTTAAATTGAACTATAGTTTGGTTTTGGATAAACATTTGGTTAATATACCAGTAGTTGTTACTCCAATTATAGTGGACATACTGTATGGTCTCTATACTGTACTGATAAAGATATCAGTGCTGGAATTCATATCTTGTCAGACTCCTCAACACCACATGAAGGGAATTGTGTTTGGAATATGGTATTTCATTCAATCAGTGTTTCTTCTGCTGTCTGCAATCATTTCATATATTTTCTTTGCACAATTCAATGTATTATTAGACTCTCCACAACTGAATTGCGCATTAATATACTACATGGTTATAATTATTGGAGTCGGTTGCTTGATAATTTTCACCGTAGCTTCTAGAAGATATAAATATCGTAAACGTGACGACATATGCAATGTATACCAATATGCAGAAAATTATTACTCTGACTACAGTTAATAGCTATTATATCTAAAAATTGGTGTGGCTCTATATAAGAAAATATAATGTGCAAGCAATCCAACTAATAGTATATAATATAACAGTCATACTCTATAGTATGTTTGTAAACTGTTTATCGATGTTTTTTGGTTTGTTGGTTTGTTTTATACTTACTGTGTCATTTTGTTGTTTTTATTGTTATTCTATTCAAATGTTGTGTTAAAATTCATACAATAAGTATTCTTCAAAATTATAATAATATAATATTATTTTGTTTCGAGTAATTTACAAAAGCATGCAATGTAGCTACACTTACATCCTATGAAATAGATGAGACATAAAGATGAGTAAGTGAGGAGCCAGTAGGTACAGAGAGAGTAAATTAATGGAAGTTTTTCTGGAATGGGTAAGGCAAATAAAAGTAATTCCTCAGTGGCAGAGTGTTTGTGCATTAAGCAAAAAGGTTGTGGGTTCAATTCCTGGTGGCAACCAAATATTTTAATTTTGTATTGTTTAAAAAAAACTGTGAAAGGACAAAGAGATAGAGTACATCTAGTGAGTAAAAAGAAAAGGCTGAGAAAGAAATTGTGAACTTCTGTTTTAGAGTATTAATATCTTGTGTGCTTATTTATTTCTATACTTTTTTGTATCGTTTATTGTATTTAATATGCCAATAATTTAGTATCAGGGAATACTAGATTTCATTGGCCACCAATATTTAACATATTTTTAATGTTGCAGATTTTCATTGCTACAAAAAACAGGGCAGTTCTATTTCCAGATAGAGCATAAGCAGGACTAACTGTGGTCTAGTCTACATAGGAATGTGAGGCATGTAGTGAACATCAGCTAGCTTCCTAGGTGTCTGGCTCTTGTATTCAATTATTATCTGAATCTTCTGTTACATCGTCTGGTTTTTATTTTACTTTGTGAGGTGATAAGTGTGGTCTGCATTACTTTGGTCATAAGACGACAAACTTGTAAGGACTGGAGATTAACATCACCACTGGTACTATGGGAACCATAGCCAAGAATAATTTAGACATAGGTAAACTTTATAAGCAGGAGGACTGAAGGTACATGTTGATTAAAAATATAATTGTATAAATTTTTAACCAATCATGGGAATAAAATTTAGCATTTTTGCAAAAGAAAATGATTTTTAATATTTATACAATATAAAAGCAGCAACAGTGATGAACATGTAGAAATACATTAGAGTACAAAATGTATTATTAAAATAAAAGTTTGCGTATAAATTTATTGTGTATAAATTTATTGTCCTTTCTACTTTAGAGCCACACCAACTCTCAATGACATTTTTGTAAATTATTACTAAAGTGTTAGCTACAAAACTGAATGTAAAAACAATACTGAACTACTGGCTATTAACAATAGATAGTGAAATAAACAGGAGGAGGAAAAGTATAGGAAATTTATTACTAAGGTAAATAACAGTAATGAACATAAGTATCAACACAGAGAAAAGTCTAAATGTTTGAAAGTAAAACTCTTAACTAGTAATACTTACAAAGTCATAAACATTATAGTGAAAGTAACACATCAAAAAAATAAGTTGAAAACATTTCAATTATTGCATTACAAAAGGTTCTAGTGACATTCTGTTGTTTAAAGTTAGTTGAAGTAGTAATCTTCAGCATATTGATAAATATTACAAATGTCATCACGCTTACGATATTTATATCGACGAGAAGCTATTGTGAAAATAGTGAGACATAAAACTCCAATTAATAAATTAACTGTGAAATATGCAAATTGGCAATTTAACTTTGGGGGATTACGAAATGCTAAGTTGCTAAAGAAATAATGCGACATTACTGCTGACAGTAGCCGGAACAATGATATTATGCAATAGAGCATTCCAAACAAAATTCCCTTCATGTGTTGGGGACGCTGACAAGATATAAACTCCAGGACTGATATATTTATGAGCATAAGGTACAACCCATACAATATGTGTACAGCAATTGGCATGACATAAACTGGTACATAAACCAATTCTTTGTTGACGTCAAGACTATAATTAGATCCAAAGCAATCCGTATCTTCTTGAAAGCTAGTCTTGTAAGCAATTATATCTATTAGAAAGCAAGTCGAATAAAGGATAATTAACACAAATATGCTTAGTCCGATTCTCTTAAACATTCCTGGAAGATATCTAGAAAAGTAGGGTGTGATGAAAAACTTAAAAAATGGAATGCCAAAGATTATGATTAAGGGTGTTATGGAACAAATTGTAGTGACTGAAACTGTAGATATGTCATGATGATATTCATGCCTTCTTAAATAGTACGCACATAATGTCTCTAAATTTAGGTCCAATAGAAACACTAGCCCCAACGATAATAATACCAAAACAATTCTGAATGATACTTTAACATCTTCAACTTGCTCTGTTGTAAAAGGTCCTCCATATCTTGTCTTTCCGTGGTCAATCCTGGATATGGGTTCATCCTCACAATAGGTAAAAGCACTCCTTCTTTTGAACTTCTTGTGCATAGCAGCATATTTAATTACATCATAGACCAACTTGTAAGGATTATGTCTTAACTTTTCAACGAGAAATAAACATTTGTATTTATCAACTATAAACAAGATTACGATCAAGAGTATTACTGAGACACTACAAAATACTTGTAGAATAACAACAGTTGATGTATCAGATGGATTATACACAATAAATACATTGGAAGTTCGTAAAATAGTTACAGGTAAATGAATCATAGCATGAAGCCAATAGTTTATGTGAATATAGTCTACCGATTTTTGTGTTGGCAAATTTATTAACTGGTCCATTCCAAACTGAATAATATTGGCATGAAATAAAATACGCCCAAAGTAAGCACCAAAACTCATTATTCTAGCACATATTAATGCCGTTGGATGAAGTTTCAATATGGGTATGATTACTAACATAAACAAGTTTCCTGTATTGAATCCCACTAGTGCAAATGACTGTACTTCAGTATTTTAAATCTCCCATAAACTGCATCTGCAAGAAATCCAGCAACGGGATACACAACAGAAGCAGCTGCTTCTAATGAAATTATCAATATATAGCTACTTCCATAAAAATAACTCAATATAGCAACAGGTTTCTGGTACATGACATAAAGAAGGTCAATCACAACTAGCCAAAACAGTAAAACAAAAATAGCCTTTGCTGAATAAGTATTTCTGAAAGAAAGTAAGTTTATCATATTTATGTGAACAAGACAATGCAGAGCGACTAACTCATTTTCCATACTGTGGATATATCATATATATACTGAAAGTAGGTAAGTGTTATTACATGTCACAAATACAAAATAAATTTGGGAAATGAGTATATTTTTGGCAATCCAATCAGTGTGACTTCCTCCAAACTGATACTTAGCCAACTCGGTTCGTGTGTATATCTTAAATTATGAATAATTGATGGACCAATTGTCTACTTGTTGTTATAAGGGTTCTGCTCTGTACAAGCATCATACTTATTGGCTAGCGATAGTATGAAGTATCTGATCTCACTTGTTGTACAAATGGGTATGAGTACTAAGGCTGTGGTTAATGATATTGATAATTATATTTGCGTTGGGGGAGAAAAATGCATGGAGAAGGGGGCCTTAGGCATGAGTTCAGTTCAATATGTTGGACTATGTAATTGTGAAAGTAATTTCATTTTTATAAAACCAACTAAAGATATCTGCAGAGTATACTTGAGCAGATAATATCTATGGTGCGAGCTTTTTTAAAGGTTAGTTTAGTCTAAAACTTGTTAAATTATTCTATTCTGGCCAACTCAATGGAAATTACAATGACTAAAGTCAATATCTCCTGGTGTTTAGTGAATCTGGCTTTACATACTAGACATTGTGTAGTTCAGACTACAAAAATAGACCATTTCACGTAATCTTTAAGCTATTTTAATTAATGTGCACACCATTCCTGCAATATATTAGAATGGTATTGCAAGCTGAAACAGTCAAGAATGTTGTGCACCATTTTATACTATTAACTAGACTATGTCACACGAAGTCAAAAGAGGGTTACTTGCTCATAAATTGGGTAATAAATTTAAAGCAATTCAGCCTGAACTTTATAATTAAGCTCATTTTGCTTTTTGGTGGGCAAATGAACCTTAACATATGTCTATTACGTGGAAATTTCAAATTGAGATTTCAGAATCTCAAATATTTCATCTAAAATTTCACAGAGTATAATCATTTTAAATCAGTGGTACATATTCTCAGACTTCAAAAATTTTAATGGACACTTTGTTTTAACGATTATCATTTTCTCATCATTATTATAGTACTTTTTGTTGTTGTTGTTGTAATTCTGTAAATGATGAACCTGCAGTATAAACATGCTCAGCTATTTCTTGAATTGCATAAATAAATGTGAATGTTGTCTACATTATAACTGGTGAATCAATGGGACAGGTTTTACTGGATCAGCTTGGCCTATTAATTGAATTTAGGTAACGGAAGAGTCAGAGTCACCTTACCCAACCTACTAATTGAGGGGCATATCTAAGTGTGTAACAGGCATATGGGGCATCTAGAGATGTTACTCTGCATGTATAAATACTCTAAACATTTACCTTCATTGTTGGTAATTTTTTATTAATGTAAAATGTATTTTTATTATTTAAGATTTCTCTACTCGACCCCAGACTAACTACAAACACCAACTACATAATGTCTGTAATTAGAACCAACAAATGGTTTACCACACCTCTGTCTAATGAACAAGACAATACATGTACTTCATACCTAGAGCGTACAGCTACTACAGGATATAAAACAGGATACACAATCATCACATGGGGCAAAAGACCTTTATTGTTTCCACACTTTTTACAGCTTTGCTAGCTCCCATACTTTTTGGAGTAAACGTAAATCCCTAATATTTACATTTTTAGTGTTATTTTATTCCTAATTCCATCATACTCGTGTTAATGAAGCTATCTGTAGCGCCCAGTGCAGTAACTGACAGTTGTCCCACCCACTTCTATTTCTTGGTCATATAAGCATTTCAACTCATCTCTATCTGTACATGAGATTCACTTTAAGAATTTATGATGAGTGGACAAAATGAAGTGACCAAACACATTAATGGAAAGGATCACTTATTCATTCAATTTTTTTTTTCATTTTTTCAAACCCAATAATCACAGAGTGCCCTGGTAATAGTTGTTATGATGCTATGCATGTCTGCTGAGTCTCTGCATGTGGTGAAGGTTGTGAACCCAAAAGTGTTTAAGTAATTGTTGAGTAATACCACTCTATGGTGTGTGAATTCAATTTGCAAGACTGGAGGAGAAAGTGTTTCTGAAGATGATGATCACACATTTTTTATATTTTCTGCACGATAGTTTCATTTTCCTGTTTGCAATTCCCAAGCATCACTAATGCACACAGCACCATCTTCACTAATGCACACAGCACCATCTTCACTAATGCACACAGCACCATCTTCACTAATGCACACAGCACCATCTTTACTAATACAGATAGCGCCATCTTAACTAATGCACACAGCACCATCTTCACTAATGCACACAGCACCATCTTTACTAATACAGATAGCGCCATCTTAACTAATGCAGACAGCACCATCTTCACTAATGCAGACAGCACCATCTTCACTAATACAAACAGCACCATCTTCACTAATGCAAACAGCACCATCTTCACTAATGTAGACAGCACCACCTTCACTAATGCAGACAGCACCATCTTCACTAATGCACACAGCACCATCTTCACTAATGTAGACAGCACCATCTTCACTAATGCACACAGCACCATCTTCACTAATGTAGACAGCACCATCTTTACTAATACAGACAGCACCATATTCACTAATGCAGACAGCACCACCTTCACTAATGCAGACAGCACCATCTTCACTAATGCAAACAGCACCATCTTCACTAATGTAGACAGCGCCATCTTCAAAAATGCAGACAGCACCATCTTCACTAATGCAGACAGCACCATCTTCACTAATGCAAACAGCACCATCTTCACTAATGTAGACAGCACCATCTTCACTAATGCAGACAGCACCATCTTCACTAATGTAGACAGCACCATCTTCATTAATGCACACAGCACCATCTTTACTAATGCAGACAGCACCATCTTTACTAATACAGACAGCACCATCTTTACTAATGCAGACAGCACCATCTTCACTAATGCAGACAGCACCATCTTCACTAATGCAGACAGCACCATCTTCACCAATGCAGACAGCACCATCTTCACTAATGCAGACAACACCATCTTCACTAATGCAGACAGCACCATCTTCACTAATGCAGACAGCATCATCTTCACTAATGCAGACAGCGCCAGGCTTCCTGCCTGAAATGCTGATGGGGCATAATTAAAGTTTTTTGTTCTAACTATATCCCTACCACCATTTCTAGCCAATGGCTGTAGAGATGGTATGCCCAAACTCCTCTCCGTCTGGCACATGAGTTCGGCAAGATTAACTATACATGTGTGCAATTACATCTCATTGTTTTTATATATCACTTCATCATGTTTGCTAAAGTATGACATTATTTTAGAAAACATTATGTTAGAAGATTTCATTCAAGTACCTGAGGTGGGAAAACAAGTGTTTGTAAAGATAGTTATAATTCTTTCTTTTCTTATAAATGTATTTTCCGTCACATTTCATATTCAAGTGTTATTCAAAATTACTTTCAAGTAACTCCACCATATTGTAGTAAATTTGGATGTTGTGCATTTAAATGTCTTTCACCAAAAGAAAAGAAGTAACAATACAGCATACAAAAACTGTTACTTAAGAAACATGTGTTGGCTATTGATTGTTTCCAAAATTTCCTTTGAGCAACTTGAGCAAGGAAGACAACAGGCCTGTATTGGGATTCCTACCTTGTGTATCTTCAGAAGACCATAACGAAGAGGTGATTGACATCAATGGGTCAACCCTATAGTAGGGATTGTACCTTTGAGAGAGGAAAAACACGTTAATATGCTTGTCTAACTCAGTAACTACATTGTAAACATGTCTATTAACTCTAAAATCATTACACTTGTAGCTCTCTCAGTACCTTACACAATTTTGAAGTAATTCTGTCTAGTAATTATAAGCTATATATAATATAGTTGCTATGAGAACAGATTTCCCAATATCTATTGTTATTGAGTCACTATCACAAATACTTACTCCTGGCATGTATATAAGATGTAATACCTATAAAGAAGTAACATCTCACTAGTAACAGTAACCAACTGGGATAGACATTATGAAAAATTGTAAAGAATTAATAGGCAGATATTTGAGTAGCAAATTCAGAAACCTGAACAAAGCTATCTTTATAATATTATTGTGGCAGTTTGGAAACAACATTATTTATTTCTTATATGAAGCCTTCAGAAGTACTGAGGCATTCGTATGGCACATCAGTTCTATGGATGCTTACATTGGAAGCAATGCTCTCAATTCTGTCACCTCTGGCTGGACTAGTAGCAGATATAGTGTATGGGAGATTGAGAGTTCTGAAGTTCAGTACATATTTAATATTGGGTTGTACAATTGGAGTCTTGCTAATGTCAACTCTTCTAACTGATACGCTAATCCTCATTCTTAGGTATGGTTTAAGCACATTACTATTACGTTTTTGGTGCATATTTAGGCCGTGTATTTTTCCAAGCCAATATTGTTCAGTTTGGAACAGACCAGCTTCGAGACATGCCTACAGAGAAATCTGTCCATTTTATTCATATGTATGTCTGGTTGCATGCGGTAACTTACTTGTTTACTAGTACTGTACGAATTACTATTCTTAGTAACACTTTAACATCTTCAATTTGCTCTGTTGTAAATGGTACTCCATATCTCTGCTTCCCATAATCTATTCCAGTGGGAATTTCTTCATCACAGTTGGTAAATGCACTTCGTTTTATTGGTTTCTTGTGCTTCACAGCAAACTTGATCACACGGTATAATAATTTGTAGGGATTAATTTTCAATTTTTCATCATAGAAGAAATCCTTTGATTTGTCAATAATAAATAGCATTCCAATTGAAAATATTGATGAGAAACTCAAAAATACTTCAAGTAAAACAATTGTATATGTTTGGGTTATTAAGTTATGCAAAGAAAATGCATGTGAATTAATTCGTACAGTACTAGTAAACAAGTAAGTTACTGCATGCGACTAGACATACATATGAATAAAATGGACAGATTTCTCTGTAGGCATGTCTCGAAGTTGGTCTGTTTCTAACTGAACAATATTGGCTTGGAAAAATACACGGCCTAAATACACGGCCTAAATAAGCACCAAATAGTAATGTACTTAAACCATACCTAAGAATGAGGATTTCCGCTGCAGTTAGAAGAATTGACATTAGCAAGACTCCAAATGTACAAGCCAATATTAAATATGTACTGAACTTCAGAACTCTCAATCTCCCATACACCATACCTGCTACTAGTCCAGCCAGAGGTGACAGAATTGAGAGCATTGCTTCCAATGTAAGCATCCATAGTACTGATGTGCCATACGAATGCCTCATTACTTCTGAAGGTTTCAAATATAAGAAATAAATAATGTTGTTTCCAAACAGCCACAATAATATTATAAAGATCTTTGTTTAGGTTTCTAAATTTGCTACTCAAATATCTGTCTATTAATTCTTTACAGTTTTCCATAATGTCTCTCACAGTTGGTTACTGTCTCTAGTGAGGTATTACATCTATACGTACATGCCAGGAGTAAGTATTTGTGATAGTAACTCAATAACAATTGGAAAATCTGTTCTCATAGCCACTATATTATATATAGCTTATAATTACTAGACAGAATTACTTCAAAATTGTGCAAGTTGCTGAGAGAGCTACAAGTGTAATGATTTTAGAGTTAATGAACATGTTTACAATGTAACTACTAAGTTAGACAAGAACATTAAAGTGTTTTTCCTCTCTCAAAGGTACAATCCCTACTATAGGGTTGACCCATTGATGTCAATCACCTCTTCGTTATGGTCTTCTGAAGACACACAAGGTAGGAATCCCAATACAGGCCTGTTGTTTCCTTGATCAAGTTGCTCAAAGGAAATTTTGGAAACAGTCATAGCAAAAACATATGTCTTAGGTGACGGTTTTGTATGCGGTATTGTATGAGCTCTGCGTAACTGAAGCTCGCCACAGCCCTTCGACTAGATAGAGGTTAAGGCAAAGACAGATAAGTCAAGATCTGGGGCCAAAGGACCAGATTCCTCTCACTTTAAGCTAATTACCCAGCCCACGGCGCAGACCGACAGAAGCTCCCGCGACACCGAGTTTAACTTTGTTAGAGAAGAATATTGAGCAATAAATGGTTACAGTTATAAGGGAAAGGGATGATGCAAAAGTCAGTGGGTAGGAAAAGGCATGAATATGATTATGTTGACATATGATACAGTTATAATTAATTGTCAGCTAAGGTGATGACAAGTTTGGCATTGAGCCCATAGATCCATGTACAAGAGTCCATTAAGGGTTATCTTCCTCTTGGTGACGCCCGGACATCCTCCGGGGGGGCCGTAAGACCAGGCATTGCTGTTGGAGACGGAGCTTCGATGAGAAGAACCAGTTAGTTGACAGAGCGACGGTAGACGTTGTTGTTGGCTCGCAGATCCACAACTCTGACAATGTTGTCCTGGCCAGGATGCACGTCGATAACTCTAGCCAGTGGCCATGACCTGTCCTTCAACGTTTTATCTTTAATCAGGACTATGTCGCCGATGGTGAAGTTTCTCTTCTCTTTCCTCCACTTGGCTCTGGTGTTGATAGATTGCAGGTAGGAGGCTTGGCACTTCTGCCAGATATCACTTGTAAGTCGACGGAGATACGCCCAACGTTTGAGAAGTTGTGGTTTGTCAGTTTCATCAACGTGGGTGGACGGCAAGGCTAGCAAAGGACGGCCGATTAAGAAATGTCCTGGTGTGATGAGGTCAGCAGAGTCTGGATCGGTAGATAAACAAGGTTTGGCTGGTCGAGAGTTCAATGTCGCCTCCACTTCCACTAAGATAGTCTCTAGTTCGTCATAGCGAAGTGGTCTCGCGTCTAGGCACTTCCGCAGAAGGAGTTTCATAGACTTGACCCCGGCTTCCCAGAGACCCCCGAAGTGTGGAGTCCTTGGTGGAGTCAAGTGCCATTGTAGTTGATGTCGATTGGCGAAGTTGTTGATAAGCTGTTGTGATTGTTGTGATGAAGTTAATTGTTGAACTTCTTACAACTCATTCTTAGCCCCGATAAAGTTGGTGCCATTGTCCGTGTAGATATGGCTAGGGCATCCTCGTCGTCCGACGAAGCGGCGCAAACAAGCTAAGAAGGCTTCCGAAAACAGTTCACAACACAGTTCGAGATGTACTGCTCGGGTGACTAAACAAACGAAGATACATGCATATGTCTTGATTCGAGTTGGTTTACGGGGATTCCCTCGAGTAATCAGAAATGGTCCCGCAAAGTCTATGCCAGTCCGGTCGAATGGTGGTGCTGGAGTTGTTCGATCGGTCGGTAGACATCCCATACGCTGAGCAGTGGATAAAGCGTAAGCCTTCTGACAGATGACGCATTGACGACTTAGTTGCTTGAGGAAGCGTCGCACCTTAGGTACATAGTAGTTGTTGATCAGCAGGCTCAGCATTGTTGATGTCCCCGGATGATTCCAAGTCATGTGAAGTGTTTTGATGAATGTTGTTGTTATTGTGGAGGTGAGCGATAGAACCACTTGACACCTTGGCGCTTGTGAGGCGATACTTCTAACACGTCCAGAGACGATGATTAGGTTGGAATTCGGATCCAGAGAAACATCAAACTTTGCCAGCGGATGTTGTTTGGGAAGTGATTTGCCAGCAGATAAACAATTGAAAACCTCTGGATATGTTTCCTGTTGAGATAGATGTAGAATCAATTTGCGAGATGAGGATAGTTCAGATGTTGATAAGTTGATGGTCTTTGTCCCAGTCTCCGTTTGCCTTCGACAGAAGGTGATGAAACGACGACAGTAGGCGACAATCCTGACCATTCTGTCGAAGTCGGAGACTTCCTCCCAGAACTTCCAAGGAGCGGTTCTGGAAGGCTGGACGTTAGAGATAGGTTGAGATTTGAAACAATCTCCAGAGTCTTTGAACTGAAGAGGTGTGACTGGCCATTTATCAGGAGAGCTTGACAACAACGACGGTCCGTACCACCATAGATCAGACTTTATAAGATGTGATGGAAGAATTCCACGACTAGGCAGATCTGCTGGATTGTCTTGTGTCCGGACATGATGCCATTGGCTCTTCTTCAGGATGTCAGATATGGCGGTGACACGGCTTGCCTGATAGGTCTTAAGTGTTTGTGGTGAATGATGGAGCCACGATAGGACGATGGATGAATCGGTCCAAGCATAACAGTTGCTGATAGGTATGTTCAGATCGATGGCGACAGTCTTGATAAGTCTTGCTAGAAGGAGAGCGGCAGTGAGTTCGAGCCTCGGAATAGTCATAGCCTTGACTGGAGCGACTCTTGACTTGGCCATTACTATCCTGGTAGTTATGTTCAAGTTGTTGTAGACAGCTCTGAGATAGATGACTGCCCCATACGCCTTGGTTGACGCATCGGAGAAGCCATGTAATTGTAGGCTGACTACTTTACCGGTAGATAATAGTTTCCGTGGAATAGGGAAGTTAGTCAACAAAGGAAGTTCCTCCATCCACTCTCTCCATCTTGATTGTATGTTGTCAGACGCAGGCTGGTCCCAGTCGACTTTCTTCAACCATAACTCCTGTAGAAGGATCCTGGCGATTATGGTGACAGGTGCCCAAATTCCCAGAATATCAAAGACTTAGGCGGCAGTTGAGGCAATTAGTCGTTTGGTAGCTTGGACATCTGCTGACAGAGGAGTGGGCGAGGCAATGTGAAGGGTGTCGTCATGAACCTTCCAGTGTATGCCCAAAGTCCGACCGGAAGCCTTGGGATCTTGTATGGTGGTGAGATCCTCCTTTTCCCTTAGTTGTTCAGGGATAGAGTCGAGAAGTTCCTCAGAGTTAGATCTAAACTTTCTGAGCTGCATACCGATCGATTTCAGGACTTGCACTAGGTCTTCGGCGAGTTCTTTGGCTTTCTCAACTGTGTCAGCTCCCGTTAGGCAGTCGTCAACATAGAAAGATGTACAGATGATTTCGCTGACGATGGGGTGGTTGATTTGACATTGTTTGGCGAGTTGTCTGAGAACCTGGGTGGCCAGATACGGTGAAGAGGTGATGCCAAAAGTTAGTCTTTTCATTCGTGCTGATACTAATTGTCCTGACTGATTCCTGTGTAGAAATCGATGGAAGTCACACTCAGACGGATGCAACAGTATCTCGCGGAACATCTTAGAGATGTCCGCAGAGATGACAATCTGATGCATACAGAAACGGTTGATTATGGCAGATAAAAGTGGGTAGAGATTAGGTCCAGGAAGTAACTGGTCGTTGAGCGAATATCCGGATGACGACTTGAAGGAGGCATCAAACACTGCTCTCAGTTTAGTGGTGGTAGACGAGTCTTCAACTACCCCATGGATAGGTAGGTAATAATGATTGAAGTCCAGTTCTGCTTCCGGTACATATTCGGCATGGTTGAGTGTTAGATATTCATCAACGACTTGATGGAATTTCTCCCATTGTCCCTTGGCCTTCAGAGACTTCTCGTTACGAAGGTATCTCTTGATAGCTGTTGATCTGGTTTCCCCAAGCGGCGGCGGTGTTTTTTTCCTAGGGAGCTGGACAATGAAGCGACCGCTGACACTGTCCTGCTGATGAGTGTCGAGGAAATGTTCAATGGCTCGAGTTTCATCAGGATCAACATTGTTGTCGAGTTTGAGAACCTGATCAAGCTCCCACAGACGGCTGAGTTCGGCATCCATGTCCTTCTTGGATGGTAGAATTGTTAGGACTGTTTGATTGGATGGTGATCCAGGAAATCTGCCTCCCAGAACCCAACCAAAGGGTGTTGCATAGATGCAAGCTGCTCCATCCTCCGACTTGTCTCGCTGACCAGTCTGACATCGGAGGCTGTCTGCCATGCCAAGTAGAAGGTCTATCTCTCCTCCCATACTGATGTCAGCCAGTGGAGTCTTCCCTTAAACAATTGGATGGTCTAGGACGGTGTTGATGTCGTTCGGTGGGATAGATTCGTGAGAGAATCCACGACGTGGCAGGAGACAGTGATTGGTTGTGGCTTACGTAGCTCATGGATGGCATGGAGCATTAGACTGACTTTATGTCTGGATGTGATCAGTTCACCACCTGCGTGGGTGAACGTGGCAGTGTGTTGTATCCTGTCGAGTCCTAGTTGGTTGGTCAACTTGTGTGTGATCAAAGATGGAACTGAGCCACTATCCATCAAGGCGCGTCGCACTGCTGTTTGTCCGGCGTGGGTGATCTTTACTCTAGCTGTGGAGAGGATGACATCATCACCAGGCTCGGTGCCATAAGTGACTAAGACCGGGCCTTCCTTCTTGTTAGTGGCCGAAGTAGATGGAGGTGCAGGTTGACTGGCAGATTCTGACTGATGCAGAAGTGTATGATGGCGATTGGACTTGCATGTTCGACAGGTGCCCATTGAACGACAGTCTTGGAGCTTATGGCCTGGATAAAGACAGTTCAAGCACATCTGATGACGGTTGACTATGTCCCGACGCTTCTCAAATGGCATGTCAAGGAAAGTCTGACATTTAGTGAGAGAATGACAAGGACCATCACAGGCAGCACATCGACATTCGGACGAAGTAGAAGAGTGATCCGAAGTGACAGTTGAGACGGCGTTGACCGGAGCTCGGCGATAGCGTTCCTGTTTCGGTTGAAGACTGGACTTGTGCTGCTGTTGATGGTTGTGAGATGACTTGTTTGGACAACGGATGATCGGTAGGTGTTGATTGCAGATTGAGTCGGGCACTCCATGTGTCGATGAATGTGAGTACATCATCGATCGTTGGCAGTTTGGTGTCATCTGTCCAATGATTACGCCATTCATTAAGTAGTGACCTGTCAAAGCGAAATATAAGTGTAGCACCCATGACGTATTCGAGTTTGTTGCCATCACAGTCCTCAAAGCCTTGGATCAACTTCCGATAGGTGGCGGATGTCTGACAGAGGCTTCGGGAGTTGTAGTGACATGGCACATCCTTGTAGCTCTGCCTGCAATTCCCTTTAAATGGTGTGATGTTGCTGCCAAACATATTCAACATTGGCTGATAGGTGATGGAAGGTGGTATGATGTAGCCGGTATGAGAAAGAAGAGAAGCTTTAGGGGTAGTTATGGTGTCATAACGAGTCATAAATGACATAAAAAGTGGGTAGTTTTACCAGGTCAGACCACTGAGTTGGCCTTAGGTAAAGGGACTCGCTTAGTTGGGCTAAATGGGGGCTGTGTGATGTCCTATGGAATCTAAATGCGAAACAAAAAACAAAGACGTCTACGTTTTCTTGGTGGATCTTGTGATCCTCAATCACATGATAAAAGGGCTATTGCTTTGCTATGTCTACTAATACTTACCTGATGGAGATGAGTTTGTTATGATAAAGGTTTACACAATAAATGATGCACCTTTCCTTTTAATTCTGAATGTGCTTGTAAATTTTGCAAGTTCAGCAGCATCTTGCATGTCTGGCAGAGCTATTTTTTTAAATTGTTTTCTACAATTTCTCATTCCACATTTAATGTATAAGGTAATTGCTATACATAATTAGTACATTATGAAGCCGTTAGCTATGCAAGTAGAACTGTGTATTATCACATGGTTATAATGTCATAAAAATGTGCAAAATTGTTGAATAACTTCAGTACCGTTCCTTATCCAATAAAGTCCAGATTTACTACGAGGGTTACTGCTTAATATATGGTCACAAGAAGAAGCATGTAGTTGTCTGGTCAGACCAAGAATTCTTGCATCAAATTCTTGTGACAAAAAGTTATATATATTTGTGTAGACATCATCTAGTGATTGAATTGATGGGCAGTCTTTTGATACTATAGGTGGATTTACTCCTCTTCTTAAAGCGGTTTGCTTTCTATCTTCCATACCTACAAAGAATTAGTTCACTTGAATAATATCTAGCAATATTTTGATTTTGCCTTAGTTATCTCCAAACTAGTAGTATACACAAAAATACAGCTAGTTACAAATCAATGAACAAGGTATGAATTATGTATTGTTGAACTAACTTTCACAGAGAGTGCTATAGCTGCTATTTGTCATCATAACATCATGTGTTGCTTGGTCACATGAGCATTTCACTGCACCTCCAGCAGTGTATGTGATGAAGGCACTCCCATTTAGCACACTTTCCAGTGGACAACAGGCCAGAGGTGGTCCCACACTTGTTGCTGTAGAAATATAAGTCGTAACATAATTATAGTAGCGAATGTTATTGAGTGCTTAAATGGAGGATAATCCTGTGAGGACATTTTACCATTGGTAAACAGGCTAGCATTAGGCAGACCTAAACACTCGATTTTTTTGACAAAACAGCATTGCTTCTTTAGAGTGTTGTTAAACGACAAGTACTATAGCTTCAAACAACTTAGCACTGCTTAGTGGACTATGACAGCCTCTGCAAGATGATTACTTCTCTTCAGCAAAGATGGCAGGTACACTTACACCTCTTGGAACTAATGTTAGCTAATTAATGTTACAAGAGGAACACTGTTTGTCTTCATCATGTGCTGAACACTAAAGTTTTAAGAATTTATAAAGAATATATGATCATGTATCTAGCTATAGCAATATGAAGTGTTCACATGCAGAATGTAAATGTAATTAGTAAAGTCTCAGTCCAATTATTAGTACCCCCAACTTTAAATCACTTCCGCTGTCTTTAATAGTGTCCAACTTAAAAATATAATTTTTTGTGCGTGTGTGCGTACTTGTGTGGTAATTTTTGTAATTATATCAGACAGCTTGAAAATGAATTAGAGGTAATTATCATGTGATCACAGCAAGAAATCATTTGCAGTACATATTTAGTCAAAATTTGACCCCTTCTTTATTGAAGGTGAAGTTAATAATAGAAAAATAACTACAAAACAATAACCAAAAAAATTTGCTGTGGAACACAGCAAGGCTTGCAGAGCTAGGCTATAAAGGTATCCGCACCTTGGTGTTAGTGAATACATTCTAAGTTCGTCAGGGGCTGATCCAGGAGGTGTAAATAAGGCAACACGTCTCCCCTCCTCTAATGTAATGATAGACTATTCCCATGAGGGAAGCCATTGAAGACAGACAGAGGGAAGACATTTCCTTGTTCATGCTTGCTATAATTGAATATGAGGGAGTAAACTATGGAATAGACAGTAATTGGATTCATGAAACCCTTGATGAGGCACCAAAAACATCAGATTTATAACTGTTTAGGCTGCCTAGTGAATGAAGTTGAAAGAACTAAGCAATAGATTTTGGTATAATAATAATGATAATAGTATTTGATACTAGTGAAAAAGAACATAACATTTTGTGGAGGAGTACTAAGTACACTATTTCAAATAATATTTACTGTGATCAATAGAGCAAATGATTCACCTTGTTTTATATTACAACCAGCAGAACAAATGAATGAATAATTGATTATCAGCATGATACTTTTCTAAATTACTCATATAAAAACTAAACAAAACAGTGTGGATACCAACTGAATATAATTGACACTTACTTTCAACATAAATAGTTTCTCTATGATTGCAGCTGGCTGGTGGGGCTTGAGGAAGTGTTATAACTAATGACCGTCCAGTTATGAAATTACTGACAGGCTCATTAAAAATGGGAGGGACCTGTACCTGGTGAACCACAAGGAGGCTCAGCAATGCTTCCTGCGATAATATCTATACTGCCTTCATTTGAAGAAAGTAGCATATTAAAATCATCCTGGTATATATCCACATAACAAGAACCATTCCAAAATTTGATGGTAACATCATCCATAGTCCAAGCAGAATGATTTATAGCTGATTGCATTCCATACCTCTGCATCCAACGCAGCCTCAGCTCATTAGAGGAGTTATAAATGGCATCTAGAAATGTCCCACACAGATACTCTGTGACTGTGAGGTCCAGTCCTGCATCTACAACTTTGAGTGGAATTAAGGAACTGTAAGTGACAGCGACGGCTGTCACAGATATATGGTCGGGATTTAGAGTTACTAAACTGGAGTACTCAGTTGGCTGTGTGAGGTTGACAGCATAATACCTCACTGTATACCACGAGGTTCCTTCTGAATCGCATGAAGAAAATGTTTATTTGAGCCCTCTATGTCACAGATGGTATACACAATAGACACACTATGTTTCTACATGTTTGGAGTACAGTAGTAAATATCCCTAGTGGTGGTAGAAAGTGAGGCAAGTTCTCCCAAACAAGTTGTTGGAGAAGTACTGACAGAATCAGGCACTCCCAGGGATGAGACTCTAACTCTATTCAATATATAGCACCATACCACCAGAACTACTGCCTAAGTTGCTGTTAATCTCATTTTTCTCTGTCTAACAACCTCCTCCCTACCGCAGGTAGAGTAGAGCTTAGCTTAAATCTCTGTTCGTGTTACCAGTAATTTACTCAGAAAATGGGTTACTGGCACAAATGGGATATTACAAGAATGTTTTTTGTTTTTGTTTTTTTGTTTGTTTTTTTTACGTACCAAATATACATACTTTGTAAAAGAACAGCTATACAACTGTAAAGGAAAAAAGAAAATAGAAAAAGACAATAAATATGCAAAAAGTTCAAGCTACACCGTCTAGGGAGGGGGGTATGGTGGGGAGACGGTGGAGCCACAGCGATGCATTGCCCCGCCATAAAGCAACTGCCATGCGGCCAAACAGGTGACTGGTAGTTGGGGTGGAGTCAGAAGTGCCACAGCGATTCTCGATGGCCTTACAAGAATGTGTTTTACGCTTGCGCGAGAATAACTGGTGTCAAATTTAGTGTAGCTAAACCCTGTACGCAACCCACCAACGAGGAAAAAGGGTCTAGCTAAACAAATTTTAGTCTAGATGATAATCTTGGGTAGTGTATTTCTTGTACACTACAAAAATAAAGAACATCTTTAAGGTACAACCACTGTAGTTTTATTTATTCACTCATTTTTTTAAATAACAATAATAATTATAGTATTAATAATAATAATAATAATAATAATCATAATAATAATAATAATAATAATAGTAATAATAATAATAGTAATAATAGTGATTGTAATAATATAATAGCAATAATGATAAAAATAACAAAATGATAATAACAACAACAAAAACCAACCACAACACAACAACAATAAATAATAATAATGACAATAATAACAATAATAAAAATTATAATTACAATAAAAAATAATAATTATAATAATAATAATAATAGTGATACTATTACTACTACTACTACTACTACTACCACTACTACCACTACTACTACTACTACTACTACTACTGCTGCTACTAATACTAATAATAATAATAATAAAATAATAATTATTATTATTATTATACTATTATTATGTACTGAACAGAGCCTAATACATGTTGCCGCATAGGAAATGCATTAAAGTAAACAGTATGTGGCTGAAGGCAACATTTTCCCATATCACCTGTGTTCATCATTATCATGTTGGAATATCACGTCCCTCTAAATTATTATGCACAAGAAGCAATTGTTGTGGTATTTCCACATGAGCAGTACATAATAAATGCATTATTCATTAAATACCGCATAATATCACTGTTGTAATTGGCACTAGGGTAAATGCAGCCAATTATCCTAGTGATACTCTGCAGTAACCATTTATTGAATACTACACCAACAGACTTGCGATATTCTCCCGTATCAAATATATTAATTTTAGAATACTAAGAAAAATAAATAAATAAAGAGTAAGAATATATTCGTATTCCACCCACTTTTTAGTTACAATTAATCACTTTCTACTGAATGTGGCAACTAAGTAATCAGATAATGATGACTCAGTAAGCAGATAATGACAACACTTTACTAAACTGTTTAAGGTCATGAATTATCCATGAATACACACATCTTCGTTGATTGTTGTTGTTACTGACACATAAACGTATTGGACTTAAGAGAACTAAGTATATACATATATATGCTGCTAAGGGGATGCTAGTGTTTGTTTTGATCACACTCATATTCTCTCTTTCACAGGCGTAGTTTTTATTCTGTATTGTTTTTAAAAGAGAGAGAATACATCGAATGAGTGAAAGGAGGCTGAGAAAGAAATTTGAAGTTATAAATTAGCAGAGTGATTATTCACAGATAGCTAAAAATAATTATTGAAATAATAAGATTTCATTTGGTCTGTTGAGAGCTAGACTTTAGCTGTACATTATAATAATGTTTTAATTCTTTATGGCTCAAAAAAGCCAGTGAAAGACATCTTATTAATTATTCTTATGGTATTATTAAATTATCACTACATTGCTATCGTTTTTATTATTGTTATTATTATTATTTTTTTTTTTTTTTTTAATTTTGTAACTCATGCTGGTAGTGATTACCAATTTCGGTGACGACAAGGATAACAATATGGTACTTCTATAGTTCATATAGCTAAAACCAAAACTAACTCTAGACTATGACGTCAAATGATAGACAATACACTCAACTGATTTCATCAGTTGTAAATGCTAAAAACAAAATCTATAAATAGCACTTGAAATTATTAATGTCTTGTAGTTATGTTGTATTTTGACACACTAAATGAGTTATTGCCACCAGAGTTCTGTGGCCAGATCAAGCAAAGTCATTAATTTTAATTTGCTACTACTTGGCAACACTATACATGTCTGTAAGTGCCAAAACAAGACATGAAACAGTGTGTACATCATGAAGATTTAAAAAGTGCGACATTTGAAGTTCTAAATAGAGCACAACACAGTGATGGGAATGAGTGATTTTATTGGCGATGGAATGGAAGTGTACATCAATGCACCATATGTGGGAATGAGTAATGTTTACACCATGTTATGCAGTTACTGCCATTTGTGTTGCAAGAGTTTGTTCAGATTGCTACTGTGGTGTTTGAAAAAAATAGTTTAGATTCTTTGCTTTGCTATGAATAGAAATATCCTTCACATTTCCTAGTTAACTGTTATTCAAAATTAGCTTTCAAGGAACTTTCTTTTTTGATTGTTGTGTTTTTAATAATCTTTCACTGAATGAATATAGAAAGGAAGATGCGGCAGTCTTTCTAAGACATGTTTTCGTGTTTATAGAAGAAATGTCCTTTGAGCAGCTGAAGTACTTTGAGCCATTTGAATGTGAAATAATGCTGATGGTCACTTAATTGTTGTTTTTTAAAAATCACTTTCTCTTTCTGTCTTACTGCCTTTGCCATTTGGGATTTGGTCTTCGATAAGCTTGGTAATTACTAAGGAAAAGTGAGAAAGCCATGGTGGGTGGTTCAATGTAAATGATGGAATAGTCTATACACAAGACACAGATACGAATATGTATGGCTTTCGATGGCTTTTCTTTAATACTAGAATGAGCAGCGACTATTGTGATCAATGAGTGAGTATAATATGTCAATTGTTAAATTTGTTTAGTGGCAGTTATACATATAGATACAACTCCAGTTTAGAAGAACTTTGAACACATTGCGTTGTACATTTGTCATATTCTTAACAACTTTCAGGATTGCAAAGTAATGATATTTTTCCTCATCATGTTTACTTGGATCTTCTTGCAGTATAGATATTTTGGTATAAAATTACGTCTCCCAATAGCTATTGTTATTAAAGTGCTATTACAAACACATATTCATGGGTATATATATAGGCTATATCACACTGTGCGGTTACAAGTGACATATTGAAGGTATCAACTGAGATCGATAATATGGCAAACTGTACAGAAATGTTGAGTAGAAAGTTGAAAAATAAACTTAGAAATCTAAACACATTCAAAGCTATCATTATAATATTATTGTGGCAGTTTGGAAACAATATTATTTATTTCATGTATTTGAAACCTTCAGAGGTAATGAGGCATTCACATGGCAAGGATGTTCTATGGATGATATCAGTGGAAGCAGGGTTTTCAATCCTCTCTCCTCTTGCTGGACTTGTAGCGGATGTAGCATATGGGAGACTGCGAGTGTTGAAGTTCAGTACTTACTTAATAGTGGCTTGTACACTGGGAGTCTTGGTAATGTTGATTCTTCTAAATGTAACAGAAATAGACATTTTTAGATTTGGCGTAGTCACATTGTTATTTGGAGCTTTCTTAGGTCGTGTATTCTTTCAAGCCAATATTATTCAGTTTGGAACAGATCAGCTTCGAGACATGCCTACAGATAAGTCTGTCCGTTTTATTCATATGTATGTTTGGTCACATGCAGTAACTTACTTACTCACTAACATCGTATGCAGTACTTCACATGTGTTTGAGTTGAACAACATACGAACCCACACATCCACTATTGTCTTACTAGACATATTTTTGAGTTTCTCATCAATATTTTTGATTGGAATGCTATTTGTTATTGACAAAGTACCAGATTTGTTTCATGATGAAAGATTGAAAGTTAATCCCTACAAATTATTATTTCGTGTGATTAAGTTTACTGTGAAGCACAAGAAGCCAATAAAAAGAAGTGCATTTACCTATTGTGATGAAGAAATTCCTTCTAGAATAGATTATGGGAAGCTGAGGTATGGAGGACCATTTACAACAGAACAAGTTGAAGATGTTAAAGTGTTGTTGAGCATATTGATAGTGTTGGTATCACTAGGCCCAACATTTATACTTGACTTCAATGTAAATATTATATTGCAGTTTTATATTAGAGAAAATGAACATAAACAAACATTTTTATCAGATACTGTAAAAGGTGTTGATCTTACTACATCACTAATAACAATCTTTAGTCTTCCTGTCCTGTATTTTATTATCAAGCCAATCTTTAACAGATTGAATTTAGGGATGTTTAAAAGAATGGGACTGAGCATAATTGTGATAACAAGTATCTTTGTCATTTGCTTCATAATTAATACAATAGGATCCACTCTTTTATTGAAGAATAATGATCAATGTTTTAAATTGAACCACAGTGTGACTTTTAATCAAAACTTAACTCGTGTACCAGTTGCAATTATTCCAATTACAGTTCAGATTATGCATGTGTTCTACACTATGCTCGTACAGATATCAGTGCTGGAATTCATATCTTGTCAAACTCCTCAACACATGAAGGGAATTGTGTTTGGAATGTATTACTTCATTCAATCAGCATTTCTTCTACTCTCTGTATTCATTTCATATTATTTCTTCTCACACTTCAATGTACTACGTGACGCTCCACGCCTTAATTGCCCAGTTGTCTACTACACTTTCAATATATTAATTGGAATTTTATGTTTAATAATTTTCACAATATCTTCTCGTAGATTTAAATATCGTAGGCGTGATGATATTTGTAATGTTTATCAATATGCTGAAGACTACTACTCCAACTGCAATTTAAGACGATGTCATTGAGAACTTGTGTGGCTATTACTCAACTTTAGTGTGTTTATCATTGTCGTAACTGTAGAAACTCTCCTCTTATTGCAAGAATGTAATTGTTCATTTCCATTGTACTGTTACAATATTCTTTCTGCATTATCTACCATGTACCGTGATTGTTTCTTCTGTATTGAGAGATTGTTTTGATTTTGACTCTATAATAATAATTATTTTTGTGTTTGTTCTTGTTTGATGGTTACATGGTACAAGTTAGGGAGGTTAGAAGAGGGTAAGAGGCAGTGAGCATACAGGAAGAGGGTAGGTATGTGATAGTAGGTCTCACTTGGGTAGGAAGATGCATGTAGGCAAGGCCACATCAAATCTAATTCGGATGTGTATCAGTTCAAAAAATTTTATTGTTGACATTTTAGGAATTATGTTTAATTAACTTAAATAACATTTATTACCAGGATAGTGCCGCTGTGTGGGTGTTCTCTTAAAAGAGTGGCATAAGATAGAGCTATCATCAATTTTCTTCAGAGGAGTTCTTTATGAATCTGTTCTGGAAGAGGAAACAATTGATTCTTTTTCGTTCTGAACATAGCGTTTTAATTAAACCCTTGTTGTAGTTTAATATATATATATTTTACCACCATACTACTAGGTAACTATTAAAATGTTAAGTTCTAAGAAATATGTTATCATTTTGGTGTGGCCTTAGGAATATAGGTTAAGTTGTAGTAAACAAGGAATAGGATAGGAGTCAATATGGAAAGTGATAAGGTATGTGACGTAGGAGGGATACATTACAGTAGGTAAGGTATGAAGGGTAAATGACAGTAAGGTAATTTTTCTGCCCAATTCTAGTTAACTATGCTATCTAGTTTCAGTATCCCTTTTACTGTTGAAAGTGGTATCAATGCTGTTTCTTTGAACTGTGTAAGTTAAGAAACTTTAGTCAAAGATGCCTTTACAATATCTGTACAGGTGTTTCAATGTAATGTCCTCCATAGTACAAGAAAGCACCATTAGTTTACAACTTTTGCTGAAACTTCTCATTGTCTCAGCTGCCTCTAACCACATCAATGGCAGAAATTCTTGCGTTAAAGTACAGATTTGAAGGCATGTTGTGTATTGGATGGAATTTGTGAACATTTGCCATCAACTTGATGAAGCTGATTATAAACAAATTCGGACTTTAATACAATAGGCAAACATCATTAATTTATTACCAGAAAATTATCTAGCAATTTAGTAAAAAGTGCCGGCTTGAGATGAGCTACAACTACTTTAAATAGTTATCTGGGGCAAAGTATTATTGAAGCATAGTTTGTTGATATTAAATACGAAGTTTATTATATTAACTTTACAAAGTTTGTGTTCTTTATGATAGTTATATCTAAATAGCTAATGAAAAATATATACAACGATTAAAGCAACTCTAGACTATAATGTCATATAATGGAGAGCGCTTTTGGGACTTCATGCCTAAAACCACATTTTCTAGAAATTTAATTTGTTATAATGATTTAAGTTGCTTTTATTCTATTATTGTAGACGTAATATCTTGTGTTTGTGGCATTATGGTGCACTCAGGAAGAGCTGCCAGATGCAATGAAGTCATAGAGTTTTATTGTACAACTTGAAAAACACTACATGTGTAATAAAACAGACATTATGTTTACACATAAGTGATGACTAGTTTGAAATTTAGATTTCCAACTATAGCTCAACAAATTATTAATTGTGATTAATGCACTACACGTGTCATACATGCAGTATGAAATAAGAACTGAAATGGAAATGTTTTGGTGTTTACACTGAATTGTGTAGTTTATGTTGATAATTTTTAGAAAACTTTATTCAGGTTACTGAATTGAGATATATAAAGACAATGTGTTTGAAAAGATTATTTGGACTCCTTTCTTGGTTGTCAATAGATTTTCCTTCATATTTTCTATTTCACTGTTATTACAAATTAGCTTCATGTAAATTCCCTAATTTGTAATATTTGATGAATGTTGTGCACTTAAAGTTTCACAAAAAAATGAAATAATGAGTGTGCAGATGCCCATTGACCTGTGCTTTTTGCTTATAACTTTTAAATAAAGTCTTTTGAGCAGCTTTGCATTACACAATTTCACCTTTAAGTAGCTTGTAAAATTATGCCATAGTCAGTGTGATTAAACAATCAAATCATACTTAACATGTACTATAAATACATATACACAGCATACATACCTATATAATTATATCAAAGGTATGTTTCCATTGACTATTCAGTTTGAAGTTAAATAGGGCTGATAAGCAACACCATATTTTTTTTAATTGTAATCTCTTCATATCTTATCTTCTTAGCCATTAAGATTAACATTCGTTATTTTGTGATCAAGGGAGGGAGTGATATAGATCATAGAGCATATATATATATACTTCACACAGATATAGATTTGTAATGTCATATATGCAGATATAATGTGTTTGTTTGTTACAGTTTTTTTCCTGACTTGTTAACTTTTAGGACTGCAAATCTGCTTATTCTCACAATTATGTTAACTGAGTTTCTTATAGATATTTTGGTATGAAAATAGATTCCCCAATAGTTTATTGTTATCAAACATTTAGTCAAAAACATTATCTCTCGGCATTTATATAAGCTGTAACACCACACTGCATGGTAAGTGACATATTCAAAGGAAAGCACCGAGAGAGATAGTATGACAGACTGTATGGGATTATTGAGTAGAAAGTTGAAATGTGTCTTTATAAACTTAAACACATCCATTAAAGCTACCATTGTAATATTATTGTGGCAGTTTGGAAACAACATTATTTATTTCTTATATTTGAAACCTTCAGAAGTAATGAGGCATTCGTATGGCACATCAATACTATGGATGATATCTGTGGAAGCAGGGTTCTCAATCCTCTCTCCTCTTGCTGGACTTATAGCAGATGTAGCATATGGGAGACTGCGAGTGTTGAAGTTCAGTACTTATTTAATAGTGGCTTGTACGTTTGGAGTCTTGGTAATGTTGATTCTTCTAAATGCAACAGAAATTCTCACTTACTTAGGTCGTGCATTCTTTCAAGCCAATATTATTCAGTTTGGAACTGATCAGCTTCGAGACATGACTACAGAGAAGTCTGTCCGTTTTATTCATATGTATGTCTGGTCACAGGGCGTTACTTATTTGTTCACTAATACAGTACTCAGTACTTCACATATTCTGTCTTGGCGTCATATACAATTATATGCATCTACCTTAATATTACTTGAAGCATTTTTGAGTTTCTCATCAATATTTTTGATTGGAATTTTATTCATTATAGGCAAATTACGAGATTTGTTTCATGATGAAAGATTAAAAATAAATCCTTACAAACTGTTGTACTGTGTGATTAAATTTTCTGTAAAGCACAAGAAGCCGATTAAAAGAAGTGCATTTACCTACTGTGATGAAGAAATTCCCTCTAGAATAGATTATGGGAAGCAGAGATATGGAGGACCATTTACAACAGAGCAAGTTGAAGATGTTAAAGTGTTGTTAAATATATTGTTAGTACTGGTAACACTAGGTCCAGTATTTTTACTTGACTTCAACATAAATATTATGTTAGGGTTTTATATTAGAGGACATAAACTGAAACATGGAACTGTATCAGAAACAGTAAACAGATTAGATGCTCTTAGCCCTCTCATTTCAATATTCAGTCTTCCTTTCTTTCACTTTGTATTGAAACCATTTTTTAAACCGTCGTACTTTAAATATGTTTAAAAGAATGGCACTCAGTATAATTGTGATAATAACCATCTTTGTCATTTGCTTCATAATCAATATAGTAGGATCCACTCCATTATTCCAGGAGGATAATAAGTGCATAAAACTGAACAACAGTTTGACTTTTAATAAACATTTGTTTCATATATTAGTAGTTGTTACTCCAACTATAGTACACATTCTGTATGGTCTCTATTCTCTGGTCATAGAGATATCAGTGCTGGAATTCATATCTTGTCAGACTCCTCAACACATGAAGGGAATTGTGTTTGGAATGTATTAATTTATTAAGTCAGTATTTCTTCTACTCTCTGTAGTCATTTCATATTACTTCTTTGCACACTTCAATATATTATATGACTCTCCACAACTGAACTGCCAAATTGTCTACTACACTTTCAATATATTAATCGGAATTTTATGTTTTATTATTTTCACAATATCTTCTCGTAGATATAAGTATCGAAGGCGTGATGACATTTGTAATGTATATCAATATGCAGAAGATTACTACTCCAACTCCAATTTACAACAATGTCATTGAGAGTTGATGTGGCTCTAAAGTAGAAAGGACAATAAATTTATACACAATAAATTTATACACAAACTATACTTTTAATAATGCATTTTGTACTCTAATGTAATTCTAAATGTCCATCACTGTTGCTGCTTTTATATTGTATAAATATTAAAAATTCTTTTCTCTTGCAAAAATGCTAAATTTTATTCCAATGATTGGTATAAATAAACACAATTATATTTTTTAATCAACAATGAAATTCAGTCCTCTTGCTTTTAAAGTTTACCTATGTCTAAATCCTTAGCAAAGTATAAAAATGTATAGCAAGTATGTCAACTAGTGTACTGTGTACTAATGTATAATCGCCTAAGGCCTCAAACAACTTTTTATACCACGTACTTCATCCTTTACCTACTACCTTCCTCATCACTTACCTGCTGGCATTGACTTCGCTCTATGATCTACTCTACTTACTCCTTAGCAGCTGATATCTTATATTTTTCCTATCCTTTTAAAGCCTACTTTAACGTACAGTATCTCTGTATCAACTGTCTTGTTACCTACTCTACTGCCTTCTTTTGGAAAGCCACCATAACCCTTAAGTGCTTAGTTCACTCTCTGGAAGGAAGAGCTTTCTGTGATGTATAGCTCATTAAAGAAGCAATGGTTACTGGTACGAATCAGTCTTCAAGTACAGTAGCATTCTTGGTATGGTTCCAACAGTACCAGTGGTGATGTAATGTCCAGTCCTTACAAGTCTGTCGTCTGATGACTAAAGTAATGCAGACCACACTTAGCACCTCACAAAGTAAAATAAAAGCCAGACCATGCAACAGAAGTTTCAGATAATGCTTGAATACAAGAGCCAGACACCTAGGAAGCTAGCTGATGTTCACTACATGCCTCACATTCCTATGTAGACTCGACCACAGTTAGTCATGCTTATGCTCTATCCGGAAATAGAACTGCCCTGTTTTCTTTGTAGCAATGAAAATCTGCAACATTAAAAATATGCTAAATATTGGTGGCCAATGAAATCTAGTATTCCCTGATACTGAAATATTGGCATATTAAATACAATAAACGATACAAAAAAGAATAGAAAAAAATAAGCACACAAGATATTAATAAACTAAAACAGAAGTTCGCAATTTCTTTCTCAGCCTTTTTTATTTACTCACTAATGTACTCTATCTCCTTGTCTTTCACAGGGTTTTTTTAAACAATACAAAATTAAAATATTTTGTTTCCACCAGGAATTGACCCCACAACCTTTTTGCTTAAAGCACAAACACTCTGCCACTGAGGAATTACTGTTATTTTCCTTACCCATTCCAGAAAAACTTCCATTAATTTACTCTCTCTGTACCTACTGGCTCCTACCTTACTCATCTTTATGTCTGATCTATTTCATAGGATGTAATTTTAGCTACATTGCATGCTTTTGTAAATTACTCGAAACAAAATAATATCATATTATAATTTTGAAGAATACTATTGTATGAATTTTAACACAACATTTGAATAGAATAACAATAAAAACAACAAAATGACACAGTAAGTATAAAACAAACAAACAAACCAACAAACAACCTTGACATCGATAAACAGTTTACAAACATACTATGAGTATGACTGTTATATTATACTATTAGTGGGATTACTTGTACATTATCAGTCAGAGTAATAATTTTCTGCATATTGGTATACATTGATATGTCGTCACGTTTACGATATTTATATCTTCTAGAAGCTACGGTGAAAATTATCAAGCAACCAACTCCAATAATTATATTAACCATGTAGTATATAAATGCGCAATTCAGTTGTGGAGAGTCTAATAATACATCGAAGTGTGCAAAGAAAATATATGAAATGATTGCAGACAGCAGAATAAACACTGATTGAATGAAATACCATATTCCAAACACAATTCCCTTCATGTGTGTTGAGGAGTCTGACAAGATATGAATTCCAGCACTGATATCTTTATGAGTATAGTATAGAGACTATACAGTATGTCCACTATAATTGGAGTAACAACTACTGGTATATGAACCAAATGTTTATCCAAAACCAAACTATAGTTCAATTTAAAGCAGTTATCACTATTTGAGAATAAAGGAGCGTATCCTATTATATTGACTATGAAACAAATAATAAATATACCTATTGTTACAATTATGCTGAGCGCCATTCTCTTAAACATTCCTATAGTGACTCTGTTAAATATTGGCTTGACTATAAAATGAATGAAAGGAAGACTGAGGACTACTACCAGAGGCATAAAGATACTTAACTTGTGTTCCGTCTTTAAGGAAATATCGTGTTTATTTCTATGTCCTCTAATATAAAATTCCAACATAATATTTATATTGGAGTCAAGTAAAAATACTGGACCTAGAGTTACCAATACTAATACTATTCTTAGTAACAGTTTAACATCTTCAACCTGCTCTGTTGTAAATGGACCTCCATATCTCTGCTTCCCATAGTCTATTCTAGAGGGAATTTCTTCATCGCAGTAGGTAAATGCACTTCGTTTTATTGGTTTCTTGTGCTTCACAGCAAACTTGATCACATGGTGTAATAATTTGTGGGGATTAATTTTCAATTTTTCCTCACAGAACAAATCCTTTGATTTGTCAATAATAAATAGCATTCCAATTGAAAATATTGATGAGAAACTCAAAAATACTTCAAGTAAAACAATTGTATATGTATGGGTTATTAAGTTATGCAAAGAATATGCATGTGAATTAATTCGTACAGTACTAGTGAACAAGTAAGTTACCGCATGCGACCAGACATACATATGAATAAAATGGACAGATTTCTCTGTAGGCATGTCTTGAAGCTGGTCTGTTCCAAATTGAACAATATTGGCTTGGAAAAATACACTGCCTAAATATGCACCAAATAGTAATGTGCTTAAACCATACCTAAGAATGAGGACTCAGTTGCAGTTAGAAGAATTGACATTAGCAAGACTCCAATTGTACAAGCCAATATTAAATATGTACTGAACTTCAGAACTCTCAAACTCCCATACACTATATATGCTACTAGTCCAGCCAGAGGTGACAGAATTGAGAGCATTGCTTCCAATGTAAGCATCCATAGAACTGATGTGCCATACTAATGCCTCAGTACTTCTGAAGGCTTCAAATATAAGAAATAAATGATGTTGTTTCCAAACTGCCACAGTAATATTATAAAGATAGCTTTGTTCAGGTTTCTAAATTTGCTACTCAAATATCTGCCTATTAATTCTTTATAGTTTTTCATAATGTCTATCCCGGTTGGTTTCTGTTACTAGTGAGATGTTACTTCTTATATACGTGCCAGGAGTAAGTATTTGTGATAATAACTCAATGAAAGCACCAGAGGTGCAAACCCTCAGCGACACAGTGATTCTTCAGGTGTTTCACTGGCTCTTTTACGGGCATTACATTCAGCATTAGCTTGCTTACGACTCTGGGATACCTCAGGGGTCTCATGGGCTTATTTGTGGGCATGGCATTCAGAATCGGCTAGTTTACGCTTCTGGGACTGTTCAACACTTTCTAAATCCCTTTTCCGTGCTTGACACATTACCATAGTCTTCTTACGACTATCCAAGGACTTCATGGCATTCTGAGGTTTGAGAATTAACTTGGGTTTGACAGAAAAGCTATAGCCACAGGGACATTTGGACTTTCTGACATGAATTTCACACGCACATCGAGGACAAGCTTTCTTAAAAGCAGGCATTTTATAACTTACAGTTGGAAAAAAGATTCTTTTCGCTCCTTCAGAACAGAGTAGAGAGATAGCGGCAGATCATACAACAGAACAGAACTCCGAACCACGCGCAAAAAAAGGTCGGCAGCTCACGTGACGTGGCTTGAGTATAAGGGGGCGTAACCCGCGCTAGGTAAAGCTTGTATCGGCCTAAATTTGAGTCGTGTTTTCTAGATATTTAAATTCAAAACCAAAAATTTGGCACAATAAAGGCACTTAAATAATAGAATACCCTAACTTTATATAATTTTTTAGCCTGAAAGTCGTCCATCATCGAGATCCGCTGCTGACAGAGTGACTGACTGACTGACTGACTGACTGACTGACTGAATAAATGAATGAATGACAGACAAAGTGAGTACTGTAACCCTCACGCGCATGCGCGCTGAGGGTTAATAACAATAGATATTAGGAAATCTGTTCTCATAGCCACTATATTATATATAGCTTATAATTACTAGACAGAATTACTTCAAAATTGTGTAAGTTGCTGAGAGAGCTACAAGTGTAATGGTTTTAGAGTTAATGAACATGTTTACAATGTAACTACTAAGTTAGACAAGCATATTAACGTGTTTTTCCTCTCCCAAAGGTACAATCCCGACTATAGGGTTGACCCATTGATGTCAATCACCTCTTCTTTATAGTCTTCTGAGATTACACAAGGTAGGAATCCCAACACAGGCATGTTGTTTCCTTGCTCAAGTTGCTCAAAGGAAATTTTGGAAACAATCAATAGCAAAAACATGTTTCCTAGGTAACAATTTTTGTAATCTGTATTGTTTTGGTGAAAGACATTTAAATGCACAACATCCAAATTACTTGAAAGTAATTTTGAATAACACTTGAATATGAAATGTGACGGAAAATCCATTCATAGGAAAAGAGAGAATTATAACTATCTTTACAAACACTTGTTTTTCCCACCTCTGATACTTGAATGAAATCTTCTAACATAATGTTTTCTAAAATAATGTCATACTTTAGCAAACATGATGAAGTGATGTATAAAAACAATGAGATGTAGCTAATTGCACACATGGTATAGTTAATCTTGCCGAACTCATGTGCCAGACGGAGAGTAGTTTGGGCATATCATCTCTACAGCCATTGGCTAGAAATGGTGGTAGAGTTATAGTTAGAACAAAATACTGTAATTATGCCACATTAGCATTTCAGGCAGGAATGGCGCTGTCTGCATTAGTGAAGATGGTGCTGTCCGCATTAGAGAAGATGGCGCTGTCCGCATTAGTGAAGATGGCGCTGTCTGCATTAGTGAAGATGGTTCTGTCTGCATTAGTGAAGATGGTGCTGTCTGTATTAGTGAAGATGGTGCTGCCTGCATTGGTGAAAATGGTGCTGTCTGCATTAGTAAAGATGGTGCTTTCTGCATTAGTAAAGATGGTGCTGTCTGCATTAGTGAAGCTTGGGAATTCGAAGAGGAGAATGAAACTATCATGCAGAAAATATTGAAAATGTGTGCTCATCATCTTCACAAACTTTACTTTCTCTACTAGTATGGCAAATTGAATTCACATACCACAGAGTGGAATATGCTTATACACATTCTGGGTTCACTACTTTCGTACCGCAGAGACTCAGCAGACATGCATAGTATCATAATTACTATAACCAAGGCCTTCTGTGATTATTGGGTTTGAAAAAAAGAAAAAAATCTAATGAATAAGTGATCCTTACCACTAATGTGTTGGGTCACTACATTTTGTCCATCATCATATATATTTAAAGTGAATCACATGTACAGATAGAGGTGAAGTTAAATGCTAATGTGACCAAGAAACAGAAGTGGGTGGGACAAATGTCAGTTACTGCACTGGGCGCTAGCTTCATTTAACACGAGTATGATGGAAATAGTTAGGAATGAAATAACACTAAAAATGAAAAAAGTATTGGATTTACGTTTACTCCAAAAAGTATGGGATCTAGCAAAGCTGTAAAAAGTGTGGAAACAATAAAGGTCTCTTGCCCCATGTGATGATTGTGTATTCCTAGGTGTATGAAGTACTTGTATTATCTTGTTCATTAGACGGAGGTGTGGTAAACCATTTGTTAGTTCTAATTATAGACAGTATGTAGCTGGTGTTCGTAGTTAGTCTGGTGTCAAGTAGAGAAATCTTAAATAATGAAAATATCATTTTACATCAATAAATAATTACCAACAATGAATATAAATGTTTAGTTCAGATTGTTTAATGATGATTATAGTTTTTATAAATGCAGAGTAACTTCTCTAGACTCTCCATATGCCTGTTTCACACTTAGATATGCCTCTCAATTAGTAGGTAGTGTAAGGTGAACCTGACTCTATATACCATGGCCAAGCTGATCCAGTAAAAACCAATCTCATTGATGCACTAGTTACAATGTAGACAACATTCACATTTTTTTTGTAATTCAAGAAACAGCTGAGCATGTTTGTGCTTCAGGACTGCCATATTTACGGAATAAAAAAAACAACCACAAAGGACTGTAACAGTGATGAGAAAATAATGATCATTATAACGAAGTGTCCACTAAAATATTTGATGTCTGAGGATAGTACTACTGATTGAAACTGATTATACTCTATGATAAAATTTTGATGTAATATTTGAGATTCTGAAATCTCAATTGAAATTTCCACGTAATAGACATGCTAAAATTCATTTGCCCACCAAAAGGCAAAATAAGCTCTTAATTATAAACTTCAGGCTGAATTGCTTTAAGTTTATTACACAATTTTCTAGCAATAGCCCTCTTTTGACTTCGTGTGACTTAGTCTAGTAAATAGTAAATAATGGTACACAATATTCTTGACTGTTTCAGCTTGCAAGACCATGCTAATTATTGCTGGAACGTTGTACAAATAACAAAACTAAAATAGCTTAAAGTATTACGTGAAAAGGTCTATTTTTGTAGCCAGAGATAAAAGGGAATCTGAACTACACAATGTCTAATGTAAAACCAGATTCACTGCACACCAGGAGATATTGACTTCAGTCACTGTAATTCCAGCTGAGTTGGCCAGAATTAATTTATTAACTTTTAAACTAATTGTGGGAGGGGCTCAGCAGGATTTTACACCTTCCACATAGAGATTTACCACTAATTCTTAGAGACATGTTATTGTGTCAAAAATATAGTTGTCATTTGTTGCTTTATATATTATAGTTTATGTCCAGCGACAGTGGCTATGTGTGTTTGTGTCAAACATGTAATTGTCGGTTGTTGTTTTGTGTCATTGTTGTTGGGCACTTCCATTTGGGCCTGTGAACCTGTTAGGATATATCGGGCAGGTGCAGGCCATCATTTTCAGTCAGTCATTTTGTATTATTCTAGAAGTCTGCATAAGATTTCACAACTCTTTGTGCAAGCGGATAATAAACTGACTCTGTGAGTCTGACTAGTGGAATTCGAGTGCCTCACTTCCCCACATAAACTGGCCATTAATAAGCTCGCACCATAGATATCTGCTCAAGTATACTCTGCAGATATATCTTTGATGCGAGCTTTTTTAATAGTTGGTTTTACAAAAGTGAAATTACCTCACAATTACGTAGTCTAACATATTGAACTAAACTCATGCCTAAGTTCCCCTTCTCCATAATTATCAATATCATTAATCAGCCTCAGTACTCATACCCAAAATTGTACTACAAAAGAAATCAGATATTTTAAACTATAGCTAGCTAATAAGTATGATGGTTGTACAGAGCTGAATATTATTATAACAACAAGTAGACAGTTGGTCCATTAAGTATTCATTATAAGATACACACGAATTGGCTAAGGATCAGTTTGAAGGATGGGAGGAAGTCACACTGATAGCTAAATGTCAAATATGTTATTAAGGATTACTGGATTACCAAAAAGAAACTTATTTCCCCAGATTTATCGTGTATTTGTGACACGTAATAACACTTACCAACTTTCAGTATATATATCTACAGCATGGAAAATCAGTTAGTGGCTATGTAATATATCACCCATTTAAACATGGTCTTGTTCACATTAAATATGACAAACTTAATTTCTTTCAGAAATACTAATTCAGTAAAGGCAATTTTTGTTTTATTGTTTTGGCAAGTTGTGAGCGACCTTCTCTATATCTTATACTTAAAACCTGCCTCTATATTGAGTTATTCTTATGGAAGGAACAGTATTTTAATAATTACTTTAGAAGCAGCTGCTTCTGTTGTGTATCCCATTGCTGGATTTCTTGCAGATGCAGTTTATGGGAGATTTAAAATACTGAAGTACAGTTCATTTGCACTAGTGGGATTCAATACAGTAAACTTGTTTATGTCAATAATCATACCCATAATGAAACTTCATACAACGGCATTAATATGTGCTAGAATAATGAGTTTTGGTGCTTACTTTGGGCGTATTTTATTTCATGCCAATATTATTCAGTTTGGAATGGACCAGTTAATAAACTTGCCAACACAAAAATCGGTAGACTATATTCACATAAACTATTGGCTTCATGCTATGATTCATTTACCTGTAACTATTTTACGAACTTCCGGTGTAGTTATTATGTATAATCCATCTGATACATCAACTGTTGTTATTCTACAAGTATTTTGTAGTGTCTCAGTAATACTCTTGATCATAATCTTGTTTATAGTTGATAAATACAAATGTTTATTTCTCGATGAAAAGTTAAGACATAATCCTTACAAGTTAGTCTATGATGTATTTAAATATGCTGCTATGCACAAGAAGTTCGAAAGAAGGAGTGCTTTTACCTATTGTGAGGATGAACCCATATCCAGGATTGACAACGGAAAGACAAGATATGGAGGACCTTTTACAACAGAGCAAGTAGAAGATGTTAAAGTATCGTTCAGAATTGTTTTGGTATTATTATCATTGGGGCTAGTGTTTCTATTGGACCTAAATTTAGAGACATTATGTGAGTACTATTTATATCTACAGTTTCAGCCACTATAATTAGTTCCATAACACCCTTAATCATAATCTTTGGCATTCCATTTTTTAAGTTTTTCATCACACCCTACTTTTCCAGATATCTTCCAGGAATGTTTAAGAGAATCAGACTAAGCATATTTGTGTTAATTATTCTTTATTCTACTTGCTTTCTAATAGATATAATTGCTTACAAGACTAGCTTTCAAGAAGATGCGGATTGCTTTGGATCTAATTATAGTCTTGACGTCAACAAAGAATTGGTTTATGTGCCAGTGTATGTCATGCCAATTGTTGTACACATATTGTATGGGTTGTACCTTATGCTCATACATATATCAGTCCTGGAGTTTATATCTTGTCAGAGTCCCCAACACATGAAGGGAATTTTGTTTGGAATGTTCTATCGCATAATATCGTTGTTCCGGTTACTGTCAGCAGTAATGTCGCATTATTTCTTTAGCAACTTAGCATATGGTAATCCCCCTAAGTTACATTGCCAATTTGTATATTTCACAGTTAATTTATTAATTGAAGTTATATGTCTCACTATTTTCACAATAGCTTCTCGTCGATATAAATATCGTAAGCGTGATGACATTTGTAATATTTATCAATATGCTGAAGATTACTACTTCAACTAACTTTTAACAACAGAATGTCACTAGTACCTTTTGTAATGCAATAATTGAAATGTTTTCAACTTATTTTTTTTGCCGTGTTACTTTCACTATAATGTTTATGACTTTATAAGTATTACTAGTTAAGAGTTTTACTTTCAAACATTTAGAATTTTCTCTGTGTTGATATTTATGTTCATTACTGTTATTTACCTTAGTAATACATTTCCTTCACTTTTCCTCCTCCTGTTTATTTCACTATCTATTGTTAATAGCCAGTAGTCCAGTATTGTTTTTACATTCAGTTTTGTAGCTAGTTTATAGTAATTATAAGAAAAACAAGTAATGTTTTTGTAAATTGCTTTGTCCGATTAGCTACTTTTGAGAATTATATTAACATTACACATTGTCAACTAGAAGAATAGGTCCATTTACACAAACTGCTACATTTAGAATGGGGTATGTGGACCTAAAGAATGTTTCTTGCTTGATTTCAGAGCCAAAAGCAAAGTGGGATGTAAATATAGTTAGGTCAAAACTCTGAAATTCTTTTAAATGATCAGAACAATACATTACAAAGAAGGATATAAGCATGAGTTAGCATGCAGCTGTCCTGTGGACTGCATTGCTTATATTTATTGTCATTGGAAGTGGATAGTTGTAAGAGTAAGAAGTGGCATATAAAGTGGGGGTGGGGGCTCCGGGAGCTGGAGCCTTATGGAGCCCACCCATACTGAAACATCTTCCTACACCACAAAGTATGGTGATTCACATCCGTGTAGGTAGCCAGACTATTTACCAAACCACTACACTTGGAAAAGATAACAAGACTACTGGAGGATAACTAGCTACATCTGACTTCACCCAGTCCCCATTTTCCCAGTCGAGAAGTTAGGTAAAGGGTTTTATCTTGTCATTTATTCTACCATAACTACAGATCAGAGAGAAGAAGCAGGCTGTTTCAGCTGTTGTTGTTTTCTTGCTGCCTTGTGGGCCAGAGCATTTATCCTACTGCAACGTAGTGAGTAGCTATTTGGTACAAAGTCTGGAAAACTAATTGTTTACATTTGCTTTGTACAAAAGTCTTACCATTTTATAGAAGAAATGTTCTTTGAGCAGCTGGAGTACTTTGAGCCATTTGAATATGAAATAATGCTGATCAATGGCCACCTAATTGTTGTTGTTTTTAATCACTATCTCTTTCTGTCTTACTGCCTTTGCCATTTGGGATTGGTCTTCGATAAGCTTGGTAATTACTAAGGAAAAGTGAGGAAGCCATGGTGGGTGGTTCAGTGTAAATGATGGAATAGTCTATACACATGACACAGATACGAATATGTTTGGCTTTCAATGGCTTTTCTTTAATACTAGAATGAGCAGCGACTATTGTGATCAATGAGTGAGTATATGTCAATTGTTAAATTTGTTTAGTGGCAGTTATACATATTTATACCATGGTTGCCACGGTAACACCCATGGATTAAAAGTGATATTTTCCCGGTGATTTTTCCTGGGGCTATGATATTTTCCCAGTGCGGTGTCGAGCGAATTCTTCCGTGTTTCCGGCCCAAAATTAAAATTCAATTAAAATTCAATTGAAGCACGCCTGAAAGTTTACTTTAGCAAGTTTACTTTAGCAAGTTTACCTTAGCATTGTAGCTGCCAGCTGTTATCTCCAGATCTAACTCTACCTGGGCTGCTCAGCAGTAAGCAGTAAAGCAGCTAGCTGTGGTAAATTCCTGTGGTATGAGAGCGGCAGGAGAGTTATATGTGGTAGGGCTGGTCCCATATAGGTGGATATGAGAGAGTAGTAGTAGCAGTAACTATGGTATAAAACAGTTATGCCATGGCAACATCGGGGTTATGGAATATCACCGCCCTTATCCCTGGGCTTCGCCCTAGGGATCGGGACGGTTATATTCCATAACCCCTCGTTGGCCATGGCATAACTGTTACTTATACAACCCCAGTTTAGAAGAACTTTGAACACATTGCGTTGTACACTTGTCATATTCTTAACAACTTTCAGGATTGCAAAGTAATGATATTTTTTCCTCATCATGTTTACTTGGATCTTCTTGCAGTATAGATATTTTGGTATAAAATTACGTCTCCCAATAGCTATTGTTACTAAAGTGCTATTACAAATACATATTCTTGGGTATATATATAGGCTATATCACACTGTGCGGTTACAAGTGATATATTGAAGGTACCAACTGAGATAGATAATATGGCAAACTGTACAGAAATGTTGAGTAGAAAGTTGAAAAATAAACTTAGAAACCTAAACACATTCAAAGCTATCATTATAATATTATTGTGGCAATTTGGAAACAATATTATTTATTTCATATATTTAAAACCTTCTGAAGTAATGAGGCATTCATATGGCAAGAATGTTCTATGGATGATTACATTCGAAGCAGGGTTTTCAATCATCTTTCCCCTTGCTGGACTTATAGCGGATGTAGTATATGGGAGATTGCGATTGTTGAAGTTCAGTACTTATTTAGTAGTGGCTTGTACATTTGGAGTCTTGGTAATGTTGATTCTTCTAAATGCAACAGAAATAGACATTTTTAGATTTGGCCTAGTCACATTGTTATTTGGAGCTTTCTTAGGTCGTGTATTCTTTCAAGCCAGTATTATTCAGTTTGGAACAGATCAGCTTCAAGACATGCCTACAGAGAAATCTGTCTGTTTTATTCGTATGTACGTCTGATCACATGCAGTGACTTACTTGCTCACCAACATTGTTTGCAGCTCTTCATTGGTGTTTTCACTCCATAATAACCTGGCCCATACCTCCACTGTTATGACACTAGAAATATTTATGAGTTTCTCATCAATATTTTTGATTGGGATTCTATTTATTATAGACAAATTAAAGGATTTGTTTCATGATGAAAGATTAAAAATAAATCCTTACAAATTCCTGTACTGTGTGATTAAGTTTACTGTAAAGCACAAGAAGCCAATAAAGAGAAGTGCATTTACCTACTGTGATGAAGAAATTCCCTCTAGAATAGATTATGGGAAGATGAGATATGGAGGACCATTTACAACAGAGCAAGTTGAAGATGTTAAAGTTGTTGTTAAATATATTGTTAGTTTTGGCAACACTAGGTCCGGTATTTCTACTTGACTTCAATATAAATATTATGTTAGCGTTTTATATCATAGGACATGGTGATCAACATGATATTACCTCAGGGACAGTAAAAAAATTAGATAATCTTGCTCCACTTGTAGTAATTCTCAGTCTTCCTTTTCTTCATTTCATCATATATATATATATACTTTATTAAGTCAGTATTTCTTCTATTCTCAGTGGTTTTTTCATATTATTTCTTCTCACACTTCAGTGTAAAAAACTCTTCACACCTTAATTGCCAATTTGTCTACTACACTGTAAATATATTAATTGGAATTTTATGTTTGATAATTTTCACAATATCTTCTCGTAAATATAAATATCGTAGGCGTGATGACATTTGTAATATTTATCAATGTGCTGAAGATTACTACTCCAACTCCAGTTTACAGGAGAATTTGTGCAACAACTTATAAAGTAGAAACACAAACTATTAGCTATTCCTACAAGTTTTCCAGCAAACCACTATAATACAGAATATTAGTTACCTATACATTTCTGTTGTAGTTGTTGTGTTTGTCTTTAATAACGTATTTTCTTATGATCACACAAGTATGCTATAATTAAATTCAAATCTCTTCTTGTCAAAGTGTTCCTCAGGGGTTAATAAGGTCAAAACTCTCTTGCTGAAAAAAAAGGCTGGTTTTTAAATTACATATATACCATTAAAGGGGATTCAATGCAATAGTAACCATTCCCCGTAACTGTTTGAATTGAAAAAAAAAAAAAGCAACAATAATACAAGTGACACTATTTAAAGGCTTTCTTTGTGATATTTTAAAGTAGTAGCTGTAAACACAGAATACTTTCACACAACTGGCCATACCTACACAAGACTTACCTTTGTAGTTAGTCTAGTGGACTTTCAATACTGTTGCGTAGGGATTATAACTACGACCAATGGCGCACTAACTTACCGCAGCCACTATAGCAATTCAATTTCTGGGATGATGCGGGTAATGTTCGCGAAACGGGAGGATTCTGTTTAGTGAAGTTTGGGACGTGTTCGAACACCGAGCTAACGCAAGAATACACAAGGATCACAAAGTATAAAATGACATGTACGTCCCCACACATATATACACTAGTGGTGTACTTGAGCACAAAATATTAGTGAGCCTGCCTAGTTAGGTTAGACAAAACTATTCACCACTAGTGTCACCTGGGTTCTGCCTCCCTTGTTTTGGAGAATGTTCTGCCTTGACAAGGTATAATTAGCTAATGGGTATGATTGATTAGTATTTATCATGCATTCATCAATTTTACATCATTTTACCAGTTATGTTGTTGTTTTTTATTAAGTCCATTTAAACCACACCCAATATTGTAGGTGTGGCAAATGTGACCCCTTGATCGACCACTTTAAAATTGCTTTCTACACCCATGTATTGTTACATAATAATTCAGTCAAAAAAAATTTGAATTTATTTTTTGCTATTGTTACATAATATACTGTAGCTTAGTTCACACAATAAATAAATAGTAGTTGGCCATTAATATTACCACACAAATACAGAATTACTCTCTTACCTCAATTTCAGGAATAGTGATAACTTCTGTAGTATTTTTCAAAATACGTTTGGTAAAGGGTTTCAATGCCACAGTAACCCTTCGCAGTAACTTTTTGAGACTTGAAAAGCAAGCGTTTCGCTGGTATTATCTCACAATTTGGAGCCCAAGTTTCAAGTAAGACTTGCTTAAAGCTGTAGTATCAGAAGAAAGTGGGGTCAAGCCTAAAAAGCCCGGGGGGGGGGAAAGGGCACTGCGTGAGCGTTTAAAGGGCATACGTACCATCCATACATATACCCGAGTTTGCATTATCCACCCCTAATAGTATCTCGCTAGCTTCGCTTGCTCTATAACATATATCCCCGATTCTCAATTCGACACCACTGCATGTATAGTGTCTCGCTCGCTTCGCTCGCTCGCCAATTATGACAAGTACGCATGCCCTAATGAACGCCAGCGTTCGCTATCCTGGCGTCCGCCGCGTTTCCTCGCACGATTTGTGGTTTGTGGTTTGTAGATAATAGGCTCTGTCGAAGTTGTTCATGCTAATATGTATTGTTAGCGTATATTCCAGCTCTTCTAAAAGTTTAATTTGAGTAAGTTGAATATTTATCAATGTAATCAAGAAAATAAAATTATTAGAGATAAGTATTCATCTTGTAATAGGATTTCATTAGGCTAAGGAGCCCAAGTGTTCCTATTATCACAAGCTTGATAGTTGGGAAGAGTCTAAAATATTCTTGAAATACTCATGACAAATACAATGATGACTGGGACAGTGAAGACGATGACCTTTTGGCTGAAATATTGTCTGATCTCAACTTCTTTTCTGCTGAGAAAAAACAAACAAACTTCAGCATCCTCCAAGGGAGAGGTTTGTAGTTGTATCATGTTGTAAATAGCTATCAATACAGTTTGCATCCTTTACTTATATGTAATGGTTATTTAGTGTATTGTTTGTATTCTCAGTTTTCAAGAGGTTGCAGCTTAAATGACGACACGGAAGATGTCGAGGTATTAATTATTTATTTACCTATTTTATAACATGTAGTATGTATGCCTGTAATGTAGCCTGGAGGAGCTAAAATAACTCCTATTCGAGAGGATAAAATTATGAGCAAAAGCAAGCAAATAATGAATAATTTTCACTACAAAATGTCGGTGTAATATTCTACGTGTCTCCCTCTTAGTGCGTTCTGCTTCAGAGTATTTATTCTTGTCTCCTCAGGATAGTTTTCCTCAGAAAACATTCCAGGAATGCTATGCAATGACACATGTGGAGGAGCTATCTGTTCAGGAGGAAATGGAAGTCCAAAGGTCAGAGAAAGCTGACAGACTTGATAAGAGTCAAACTACACCATCAGACAATGAAGATTAGTTTACTATGGTGACACTTGAACAAGATGTGAGGAAAATGGAGGACATGAGGGAAGAGAATACTTTGAGAGACATGGACGATGGAGTAGACTTGAGGGATACCACCATAAAATATGAAAGTCTTAGGGACAAAAAATAAACATCATGGATAAGAATGAAGGTACAGAACTGATATATGAGAGACAAGAGAAAGAGAAAGATGTGTGGGAAGAGAAACAAATGGGGGGAGAGAAGGAAGGGAAGGGTGAAAAGGAAGAGAAAGACTTGGGAGAAGAGAAGGCATGAAGGATGTGAGGAAAGATAAGGTTTTGAAGGAAGAGAGTGTGAGACCAGAACAGAATATGAGGGAAAATGAGGACGTGAATGTAAAAAGGAGCAAAAATGTAATTTAACAAAGTAGCATGGACATTTGAAAGGGAAGTGAGGCGGTAGATGCTGTATGGACAAGAAACAGTGAGACAGGAGTCACAAGGAAGGCATGGAAAGTGTCTTTTTTCAGAACCACATGGACAGGAGATACTACCAAGAATATGGGAGCCAACAATGCATTTCTGATTTGCAGTGAAGAAATGGTCAACAGGCCTAGGAATGCTACAAATGAAAGTAGCAAAACACTAACAAAGAAGACAAAGAGAAGAAAATAGAAGCTAAGCAAACAAAAGCAGTAAAAGCATCAGAGATCAAAACAGCTAAAGAAACTGTAAATCAAGCAAAGGAAAAAAAACTGAGCAAATCAAAGAAGCTCAGTTGAAAGAACCAAAGACAGAAGAAATAAACAAGATGGATGAATCAGCACAAAGTGATGCCACTGGATTACAAATGGAACGCGATCATTTATGGATTGAGAAAGAAGGCGACAATCTTACTGGATAAAACATGGCATGTGGCTTCTAATACTGAGATTATTTTAACTGGGCTCCACAAACAGCATGCAGACAGTCAGTATCCAGGAAGCTTCAAATCTATATCTCTATTAAAGTTGTTGTTTTAATTGTTTTATGGTGTCATCTGTTTGTGTAGAGCTTAATTCTTTACAATTCTTTGTAGCTCTGCCTGCAACTCTTACCTGTTCCCTTTCAATGGTGTGATGTAGCTGCCAAACATATTCAACATTAACTGGTAGGTGATGGAAGGTGGTATGATGTAGCCGGTATGAGAAAGAAGAGAAGCTTTAGGGGTAGTTATGGTGTCATAACGAGATGAACTTCAGTACTGTTCCTTGTCCAATAAAGTCCAGATTTACTACGAGGGTTACTGCTTAATATTTGGTCACAAGAAGAAGCATGTAGTTGTCTGGTCAGACCAAGAATTCTTAATAATAGTACTAATAATAATAGCAATAATGATAATAATAACAAAATAATAAGAACAACAACAAAAACCAACCACAACAACAAACAGTAAATAATAATAATGACAATAATAACAATAATAAAAATTATAATTATAATAATTAAAAAAAAAAAGTAATAATACTAATACTAATACTAATACTAAAACTAATACTACTACTACTACTACTAATAATAATAATAATAATATAATAATAATAATAATAATTATTATTATTATTACTATTATTATGTACTGAACAGAGCCTAATACATGTTGCCACATAGGAAATGCATTAAAGTAAACAGGATGTGGCTGAAGGCAACATTTTCTTATATGACCTGTGTTCATCATTATCATGTTGGAACTTCACGTCCCCCTAAATTATACAAGTATTTATGCACAAGAAGCAGTTGTTGTGGTATTTCCACATGAGCAGTACATAATAAATGCATTATTCATTGAATACCGCAGAATATCACTCATGTAATAGGCACTAGAGTAAATACAGCCAATCATCCTAGTGATACTCTGCAGTATCCATTTATTGAATACTACCCAACAGACTTGCGATATTCTCCCGTATCAAATATATTAATTTTAGAATAGTAAGAAAAATAAATAAATAAAAAATACGAATATATTCGTATTCCACCCACACTTTCTACTGAATGTGACGACTCAGTAACCAGATAATGACGACACTTTACCAAATTGTTTAAGGTCATGAATTATTCATGAATACACACATCTTCGTTGATTGTTGTTGTTACCGACACATAAATGTATTATTATATGGATTAATAATTGAAGTTGGACATAAGAGAACTAAGTATATACATATATATGCTGCTAAGGGGATGCTTGTGTTCGTTTTGATCACACTCATGTTCTCTCTTTCACAGGCGTAGTTTTTATTCTGTATTGTTTTTAAAAGAGAGAGAATACATCGAATGAGCGAAAGGAGGCTGAGAAAGAAATTTGAAGTTATAAATTAGCAGAGTTAATATTTACAGATTGCTAAAAATAATTATTGAAATAAAAGATTTCATTTGGTCTATTGAGAGCTACACTTCAGCTTTGCATTAATTCTTTATGGCGAAAAAAAGCCAGTGAAAGACATCTTATTAATTATTGTTATGGTATTATTAATTTATCACTACATTGCTATCGTTAACTATTATTTTTATTATTGTTATTATTATTATTTTTTTTTTTTTTTTAATTTTGTAACTTATGTTGGTAGTGGTTACCAATTACCCTGATGACAAGGACAACAATATAGTATTCTATAGTTCATATAGCTAAAACTAAAACAAACTCTAGACTATGACGTCAAATGATAGACAATGCACTCAACTGATTTCAGTTGTAAATGCTAAAAACAAAATCTATAAATAGCACTTGAAATTATTAATGTCTTATAGTTAGCTGTGTTGTATTTTGACACACTAAATGAGTTAGTGCCACCAGAGTTCTGTGGCCAGATTAAGCAAAGTCATAAAAAAAATTTTTTAAATCACTTTCTCTTTCTGTCTTACTGCCTTTGCCATTAGGGATTGGTCTTAGATAAGCTTGTTAATTACTAAGGAAAAGTGAGAAAGCCATGGTGGGTGGTTCAGTGTAAATGATGGAATAGTTTATACACATCACACAGATACGAATATGTATGGCTTTCGATGTCTTTCATTTAATACTAGAATGAGCAGCGACTATTGTGATCAATGAGTGAGTATATGTCAATTGTTAAATTAGTTTAGTGGCAGTTATAGCCCGTTACCCGAGCGACCGCGCTTGTCGTTAAGAACTATAAATCTGATACAGTCTGGCATGCTCGTAAGAAAATGTATTAGCAGGGAAAAGTCTGATATAGTTCTTAGCAACCATAATTATGGTGGAAGGCATATCAAAGCAAAATGGAATAATGAAGAGTTTGGGTACTTTAATACCATTACTACGATAGCTAACGCTATACTTTGCTCATTGTTTATGTTTGGGCTATAAAATAGTTATAAACCAAAATCATTAGGTTTGTATTTCGATTTATAAATCCTCGTCACTCGGGCTGCGCCCTTGTGTCTCGGAGTTTATAAATCGCATACAAACCTCAATTTTGGATTATAACTATAACATACAAACCTCAATTTTGGTTTATAACTATAACTTATAAATTCTCCCACTCGGGCTGCTCCCTCGTGTCACGAAGTTTATAAATCGCTTACAAACCTCAATTTTGGTTTATAACTATAACTTATACATATTGATACAACTCCTTTTTAGAAGAACTTTGAACACATTGCGTTGTATACTTGTCATATTCTTAACCACTTTCAGGATTGCAAAGTAATGATATTTTTTCCTCATCATGTTTACTTGGATCTTCTTGCAGTATAGATATTTTGGTATAAAATTACGTCTCCCAATAGCTATTGTTATTAAAGTGCTGTTTCAAATACACATTCTTGGGTATATATATAGGCTATATCACACTGTACGGTTACAAGTGACATTATTGAAGGTACCAACTGAGATCGATAATATGGCAAACTGTGCAGAAATGTTGAGTAGAAAGTTGAAAAATAATCTTAGAAACCTAAACACATTCAAAGCTATCATTATAATATTATTGTGGCAGTTTGGAAACAATATTATTTATTTCATATATTTGAAACCTTCAGAAGTAATGAGGCATTCGTATGGCAAGGTAGTTCTATGGATGTTATCAGTGGAAGCAGGGTTCTCAATCCTCTCTCCTCTTGCTGGACTTATAGCAGATGTAGCATATGGGAGACTGCGAGTGTTGAAGTTCAGTACTTATTTAATAGTGGCTTGTACGTTTGGAGTCTTGGTAATGTTGATTCTTCTAAATGCAACAGAAGTTCTAGTTTTTAGACATGTTTCTATTATATTTTTCTTCGGCTCTTATTTAGGTCGAGTATTCTTTCAAGCCAATATTATTCAGTTTGGAACAGATCAACTTCGAGACATGCCTACAGATAAGTCTGTCCGTTTTATTCATATGTATGTCTGGTCACATGCAGTAACTTACTTACTCACTAACGCCGTATGCAGTACCTCACATGCATTTGATTGGAATAACATACGAACCCGCACATCCACTATTGTCTTACTAGACATATTTTTGAGTTTCTCATCAATATTTTTGATTGGAATGCTATTTGTTATTGACAAAGTACCAGATTTGTTTCATGATGAAAGATTGAAAGTTAATCCCTACAAATTATTATTTCGTGTGGTTAAGTTTACTGTGAAGCACAAGAAGCCAATAAAAAGAAGTGCATTTACCTACTGTGATGATGAAATTCCCTCTAGAATAGATTATGGGAAGCTGAGGTATGGAGGACCATTTACAACAGAACAAGTTGAAGATGTTAAAGTGTTGTTGAGCATATTGATAGTGTTGGTATCACTAGGCCCAGCATTTATACTTGACTTCAACGTAAATATTATATTGCAGTTTTATACTAGAGAAAATGAACATAAAGAAACATTTGTATCAGATACTGTAAAATGTGTTTATCTGACTACATCACTAATAACAATCCTTAGTCTTCCTGTCCTATATTTTATTATCAAGCCGATCTTTAACAGATTGAATTTAGGGATGTTTAAAAGAATGGGACTGAGCATAATTGTGATAACAAGTATCTTTGTCATTTGCTTCATAATCAATACAATAGGATCCACTCCTTTATTGAAGAATAGTGATCACTGTTTTCAATTGAACCACAGTGTGACTTTTAATCAAAACTTAACTCGTGTACCAGTTGCAATTATTCCAATTACAGTTCAGATTATGCATGTGTTCTACACTATGCTCGTAAAAATATCAGTTCTGGAATTCATATCTTGTCAAACTCCTCAACACATGAAGGGAATTGTATTTGGAATGTATTACTTCATTCAATCAGCATTTCTTCTACTCTCTGTATTCATTTCACATTATTTCTTCTCACACTTCAATGTACTACCTGACGTTCCACACCTTAATTGCCCAGTTGTCTACTACACTTTCAATATATTAATTGGAATTTTATGTTTAATAATTTTCACAATATCTTCTCGTAGATATAAATATCGTAGGCGTGACGACATTTGTAATGTATATCAATATGCAGAAGACTACTACTCCAACTGCAATTTAAGACGATGTCATTGAGAACTTGTGTGGCTATTACTCAACATTAGTGTATTTATCATTGTCGTAGCTGTAGAAACTCTCCTCTTATTGCAAGAATGTAATTGTTCATTTCCATTGTACTGTTACAATATATTTTCTGCATTATCTACTATGTATTGTGATTGTTTCTTCTGTATTGAGAGATTGTTTTGATTTTGACTTTATAATTATAATTATTTTTGTGTTTGTTCTTGTTTGATGGTTACATGGTACAAGTTAGGGCGGTTAGAAGAGGGTAGGAGGCAGTGAGCATACAGGAAGAGGGTAGGTATATGATAGTAGGTCTCACTATTGTGGGAAGATGCATGTAGGCAAGGCCACATCAAATCTGATTCGGATGTGTATCAGTTCAAAAAATTTTATTTTTGACATTTTAGGAATTTTGTTTTAATTAACTAAAATAACATTTATTACCAGGATAGTGCCGCTGTGTGGGTGTTCTCTTAAAAGAGTGGCGTAAGATAGAGCTATCATCAATTTTCTTCAGAGGAGTTCTTCATGAATCTGTTCTGGAAGAGGAAACAATTGATTCTTTTTCATTCTGAATATAGCGTTTTAATTATACCCTTGTAGTTGTTTAATTGATATATATTTTACCACCATACTACTAGGTAACTATTAAAATGTTAAGTTCTAAGAAATATGTTATCATTTTGGTGTGGCCTTAGGAATATAGGATAAGTTGTAGTAAACAAGGAATAGGATAGGAGTCAATATGGAAAGTGATAAGGTATGTGGCAGAAAGAGGGATACATTACAGTAGGTAAGGTATGAAGGGTAAAAAATGACAGTAAGGTAATTTTTTCTGCCCAATTCTAGTTAACTATGCTATCTAGTTTCAGTATTCTTTTTAATGTTCAATGCTGTTTCTTTGAACTGTGTAAGTTAAGAAACTTTAGTCAAAGATGCCTTAACAATATCTATACAGGTGTTTCAATGTAATGTCTTCCATAGTACAAGAAAGCACCATTAGTTTTACAACTTTTGCTAAACTTCTCATTGTCTCAGCTGCCTCTAACCACATGGATTGCAGAAAATCTTGCATTAAATGTCACAAACAAAAGGCCTAGTACAGATTTGAAGGCATGTTGTGTATTGTATGGAATTTGTGAACATTTGCCATCAACTTGATGAAGCTGATTATAAACAAATTCCGGACTTAAATACAATAGGCACACATAATTAATTTATTATCAGAAAATTATCTAACAATTTAGTAAATAGTGCCGGCTTGAGATGAGCTACAACTACTTTAAATAATTATCTGGGGCAAAGTATTATTGAAGCATAGTTTGTTGATATTAAATACGAAGTTTATTATATTAACTATACAAATTTTGTGTTCTTTATGATAGTTATATCTAAATAGCTAATGAAAAATATATACAACGATTAAAGCAACTCTAGACTATAATGTCATATAATGGAGAGCGCGTTTGGGACTTCATGCCAAAAACCACATTTTCTAGAAATTTAATTTGTTATAATGATTTAAGTAGCTTTTATTCTATTATTGTAGAAGTACTATCTTGTGTTTGTGGCATTATGGTGCACTCAGGAAGAGCTTCCAGATGCAATGAAGTCATAGAGTTTTATTGTACAACTTGAAAAACACTACATGTGTAATAAAACAGACATAACGTTTGCACATAAGTGATGACTAGTTTGAAATTTAGATTTCCAACTGTGGGTCCTAAGCTCCTTGGAACTGTCGGTCACTCGCACACGTTTGGTGGGCAGCGTTATGTTTCGCTGCCACCAGAATCTCAAGAAGAGTTACAGCCGTAGCTTCACTCTTAATACTTTAATTATTACTCGAGACTGAACGGGACACGTGGTACTACCAGTTATATAGAAAATAGTCTCACGTGACCCAGTCCTACTTACACATTGCGCAAATCACCAAATATGGAATTACAACTCAACAGATAATGCACGTGATACACTTAGTATACAATAACAACACATAAACGATAATCTTGAATACAATCGTTCTCCATCTCTTTACGCATCTTTTTCTCTCTCTCTTTCTCTCTCTCGGTCTTCACGCATCTCTTTCTCGTTCTCATCTTCCTTCTCTCGAATCATGTGGGCCTTGGCAGGCCCTAGGCCCACATCTCCCCCCTCCTCCAAATGCCGGGTGACACCGTCACTGCACCCAGCATGGCATCTACTTAAGTCATCAGCCACCACGTTCTGGCTGCCACTTCGGTATTCCAGCTCGAAATCGAATTCGGCCAAGGTGAGAGCCCAACCATAAACCCTCCTGTTCAACTGACGGCCCGATCGCAACGAGCTCAGCCCCTTGTGATCCGTAATCAACTTGAACCTCCGGCCGTACAGGTAATACGAGAAATGTTTCACAGACTCCACAACTGCTAGGCACTCCAGCTCCTGAGCCGAGTAACGGCACTGAGCCCCCCTCAGTTGGCGTGAGAAGAAGGCCACTGGCAACTTCTCCCCCTCACGATCCACCGACAAAACCGCTCCGACGCCCGTCCCACTGGCGTCACACTCCAACACGAATATATCACAACTACTAGGAACACACAAACATACAACGTCAGACAACACATTACATAACTCACCGAACGCAGCCACCATTTGGTCCGTCCACTCCAGCCTCCTCATGTCTTTCACAGATGTGTGGGGCGTCAGCACCGAGGCCCACTGGTGAAACCCCGCAATGAACCGGCGGTAATATCCCACCAGCCCCAGAAACGCCCTCAACTGCTTCCTGGTCTTGGGACGAGGATGCTGGCGCAACGCAATCACCCTAGCCTCCGGAACACACAACCTTCCATCTCCAACAACATGACCCAGAAATAGCATACGCCTCTTCCCAAACTCACACTTGCTCACCTTGCAGGTAAGCCCCGCCTCCGACAACGTCCTGAACAACACTCTCAAATGCACTAAATGCACACTCCAACATTCAGATACCACAATCACGTCATCAATATAAGCCTTCGCATAATCCGAACACTCAACTAGAACCTCCTCCATCAACCTCTGAAACACAGCTGGGGCGTTGGCGAGCCCGAACGGCATCCGGCAATATTGGTACTTGCCAAATGGGCAAGTGAAGCAAGTCTTCTCCCGGTCTTCCTGCCTCACCGCCACCTGGTGGAAGCCCTTTGCCAGGTGCACCTTGCTCAGGACTCTGCCCACGCCCACACGTTCCACCATCTCCTCCAATGTGGGCATACAATATGGTTCCTTCTCTGTCACATCATTAAGCTTCCTAAAGTCTACGCAGAGCCTAACAGTGCCGTCAGGTTTGCGCACTGGCACCAAAGGAGACGCCCACGGACTGCGACTCCTCTCAATGATGCCTCCTGCCTCCAGCTCCTCGATCTCTCTTCTCACTGCATCTCTGATGCCCAAGGGCACTGAGTAGGGTGGTTGCCTGATGGGGGCGTGGTCCCCCGTGTTGATCTCCATGATCACCCTCTCCGTATTCCCAGGTCTGTCTGAGAACACCTCCGCAAACTCACACAAAACCTCATCTAACTCTTCCCGAACAAACCCCTCACACTCACCACTCAACAACTTCACACTTGACACGTCCTCCTCTAGCACTACATCTAACCTATTCACAGCTCTCCTCTCCACATAATTCTTTAAACAGTTGATGTGAACGACTTTGGAGTGTCGCTCAGCACCCACCTTCCCTATCCTGTAATTAACTGCTCCCTTTCTAGCTAAAACCTTGTAGGGGCCCTCCCAGGAGTCAGCTAATTTACTGCACATGCCCGGTACCCTGTAAAGCACTAACGCTCCCACATCCAACTCTCTCATCTTACTACCTCTGTTAATATATCTCAACCGACTCTCCTTACTCTTCCCCATCTTCAGTGCCGCACAATCCCTCATTAATTACAGTCTCTCTGCTAATCCCTGCACCCACTCACACACTTCTAACTCCTTTAACTCTACCTCATACAACCCATGATAAAGGGCGTCTAATGGCGTCCGTACCCTATACCCGTACACTAAATCAAATGGCGAGAAGCCACTATCAGAATGAGGCATCTGCCTTAACACATACAACACGAAACAGATCTGTCCAACCCACTCACGTCCCTCAGCCACACACTTCCCTAAAATGCTTTTCATCGTCCCATGAAGACGCTCCACCGTCCCATTGGTCTCAGGGTGGTATGGGGATGTCCTCATCTTCTCTATCCCTAACAAGGAGCATAACTCACTGACTACTCTACCGCAAAACTGGCTACCCTGATCCGACAACATCCTCTCAGGGATAGCCGTCCTGGAAAAGATAGACCAGTGGCCCTCGGCCACAGCCTTTGCCGTAACTCTCCTCAGGGGCACCGCCTCTGGCCATCTTGTAGCGAGGCACACGTATGTTAACACGTATTGATGGCCACCCTTTCCCTTGGGCAGTGGACCAACAAGATCCACCGCCACGGACTCGAACGGCTCGGTGAGTAAGGGGCGTTCGACGACGGGGGCCTTCCTGGGCTGGTGCTTACTCTTGACCTGGCACAAGGCACAGCTGCTGCAATGAGCAAGCACGTCTTTCACCATGCCCGGCCACAGGAAGTAGCGCCCTATCATCGCCGCCACCTTCTCACCTCCTAGATGTCCATTCAGCTCGTGTCCTAACTTCAATATCTCACTCCTAAAGCTCACCGGAACCACCAAAACATCACGAAACTCCTCCCACGTCACATACATAGATCTCACTAACATATCTCTCTTCGATGCAAAGCCTCGCTCTTTCCTCTCTCCCAGCTCTCTCCACTCCTTCAAACTCACATCCTCTCTCAACTCTCTCCTAAATCTCTCACTGCTCTCGCCACACCTTACGGGACCTATCTCACTAGCAATCTCTCTCAACTTACTCTCAACTTCACTCTCACACACAGTCTCTCCGTCTAATTCTCTCGGCACACCAGCCACACCATCATCCTCTACCGCACTCTCCCACGCACACTCTTGTACAGGTTCTACCACTACACTTACACCTGAAGGATCCAACTCATCGCCAAGCACACCCTGAGTTGACTCCTCCCCTTCTACCACACTCCATAACTCCTCTTCTTCTCTGACTAATTGTTTCTCTTCCTCTTCAGCTAACTGTCTCACGTTACTCCTAGTCAAAACATTCACCACTGGTTTCACACTTACATCATTCTCGCTCACACCTTTCTCTTTAACACACTCCTCCCGATATTCACTCAAAGCTAACTTAAAAGCACTCGATTCAGACTCGTTCATCACATCGAACGGAATAATTGCAATTACATCTTCACCTGCTCACTCGTCAATGACAGCTAACCTAGTGGTCTTCAATCCACCCACAACATAGGTGACAATAGTGCTATCATGTACTTCTGTTACACCGTGCACGTTCGAAATGTGTACTTTGCCACACTGGTTGCTGTCACTCTTCACTAATGCTCTGGGGACCACACCCACTTCAGCCCCCGAGTCTATCAGGATCTTACACCCGACATCATTCACCGTTCCCCACACAACATTCTCTCTCTTACCTCCTACAACAATCTTTGCAACTTTACCAACAGTCTCCTTCTTCACACTCGCACCTACTTTCCTACTATCGCACTCAGTACTCCTGTGTCCTTGCTTGCCACATGCAAAACAGGTAATGGGCCTACTACCAGCCCCACCCCCCGCTGTCCTTCCTTCCTTCCTTCTACAATCCACTGCCCTATGGCCTCTCTCTCCACATGCAAAACAAGTCACACCCCCCTGATAATCTCTCTCACTATTCACACTACCGCTAGCTCCACCCACAAATCCACGACTAGGTCCTCCCACACCGGCACTCACCAAGGGGCGGAAAAAATTACCTTTCATCCTGCCCGACAGCCATACCTCCCACGAGTCCCGCACATCTTCCATCGTCTTTAATTTTCGGGTTTCGAGGTAGGTTTTCCCTGCTGGTGGGATGACTCGCCGCGTCAGTGCGGCTGCCAGAGCAACTACACACTCTTCCAGCGCCAAACAGCCCTGCAACACCCCTCTGCACACACGTTCTATGGATTCTACAATTTCACTCGCACACTTAGCTTTCAAGCTCTCGCCCGTTAGCTCGAATAGCTGATGGCCGTAGGTGAGGCTCGTCTCACCCACTGCCTTCAACAATAACAACTTCACATCATCATAACTGCCACCTTCATCCCTCACCCCAGATATCCTGGCACACAACCTCTCAGGTAGGCGGGGAAACAACCGCTCCTCCCACTCTCCCACATCAATCCGACACTCCTTCATAATCCTCTCAAATTTCTGGAGATACCCCAGCATCTCACTATTCTCTTTATAATTCCCCAACATTTTCAACTTCTCTTGTCTCAGTTCTCTCAGATCCCTCAACTCATCATCTTCTTGCTTTCTCCTACGTCTATACTCATCCTCCTCACTTCTTCTTTTAGCTTCATCTTCTAACCACAACATTCTCCTCTCCTCCACTTCCTTACGCCTCAGCTCTTCATCCTCTCTTCTTCTCTGATCATCAGTATCCCTCAAATGCTTTATCAGCTCCACTAAGTCTGAATTCCTCTCCTTAGCCTCCACTCTCTTTGCAACCTCGTCTCTCTCCACCATGTACCTCAGTACCTTGCTCAGTTCACTCTCATCTGAACTTTTACTCGCCATATCCACCTCGTCAACTACTTCACCACACCCACTGTTCACACTATCCTCGTAATCTACTATAATCTTCTCCTCACCTTCCACACCCACCAAATAATCACATACAACTTCCTCCTCTAGTTCCACTGGCTGACTGTTCACCACTCTCCTCGGGTAAGGTGAGCGTTTCAGCGCTTGGGGCTTGTGAGAGGGCCGGTAGGATTTCCCGCCTTCCACCGCAGGCAGCCTCCTTAGGACTCGTCCACCAGTCCCACCAACTGCTTCTGTCATGAAGAAGGGGAGTGTCCTCGCCTCCTGATGACTCCGTGCAGCTAAAGAAAAATTAAATACAGGGATGAAATAATAACAGTACAAATGATAAGGTATAGCAGATTACAGGTAAAAAAAATACACAGAAAATTATAAGGCACAAATTAATTAAGGTTAATAGGGTGTACACTTGGAAAAAAAATCACACCAGGCCACAACATAAATGCCAGATAGTTCAGGGTGCCGAAGCTGTCCTGATCCTTCTCCTGCGCTGTCAGTCGTCTTCGAGCCCGGTCGCCTTAGCTCAGGGTGCTCCGTTCGTTCCCACTGCCTCAGCTAGGTCACGCAGATGGTCTCTCGCTCTGCCTCAGCTGCGAAAGGTTTCTTCTAGGAATGTCTTCCCGGTAGTCTAGATTTCTCCTCAAGCTCACGGGAGGTCTCCCGATGTTGGAATGTCTTCCACTGGTAAGTTGCTGGCGCAGAATGTCTTCTTCGCACAGACTGAGTTCTTGTAGGCCGCCCTGAGTATCCTCGTTGACGGATCCCACCGCTGCCACCAATTATGTGGGCCCTAAGCTCCTTGGAACTGTCGGTCACTCGCACACGTTTGGTGGGCAGCGTTATGTTTCGCTGCCACCAGAATCTCAAGAAGAGGTACAGCCGTAGCTTCACTCTTAATACTTTAATTATTACTCGAGACTGAACGGGACACGTGGTACTACCAGTTATATAGAAAATAGTCTCACGTGACCCAGTCCTACTTACACATTGCGCAAATCACCAAATATGGAATTACAACTCAACAGATAATGCACGTGATACACTTAGTAAACAATAACAACACATAAACGATAATCTTGAATACAATCGTTCTCCATCTCTTTACGCATCTTTTTCTCTCTCTCTTTCTCTCTCTCGGTCTTCATGCATCTCTTTCTCGTTCTCATCTTCCTTCTCTCGAATCATGTGGGCCTTGGCAGGCCCTAGGCCCACACCAACTATAGCTCAACAAATTAATAGTGATTAATGAACTACACGTGTCATACATGCAGTATGAAATAAGAACTGAAATGGAAATGTTTTGGTGTTTACACTGAATTGTGTAGTTTATGTTGATAATTTTTAGAAAACTTTTTTCAGGTTACTGAATTGAGATATATAAAGACAATGTGTTTGAAAATATTATTTGGACTCCTTTCTTGGTTGTCAATAGATTTTCCTTCATATTTCCTATTTCACTGTTATTCAAAATTAGTTTCAAGTAAATTCCTATTTTGTAAGATTTGATGAATGTTGTGCACTTAAAGTTTCACAAAAAATGAAATAATGAGTTGCAGATGCCCATTGACATGTGCTTTTTTGCTTATAACTTTTAAATAAAGTCTCTTGAGCAGCTTTGCATTACACAATTTCACCTTAATAGGTAGCTTGTAAAATTTATGCCACAGTCAGTGTGATTAAACAATCAAATAATACTTAACATGTACTATAAATACATATAAACAGCATACATACCTATATAACTATATCAAAGGTATGTTTCCATTGACTATGCAGTTTGAAGTTAAATAAGGCTGATAAGCAACACCATATTTTTTTTTTAATTGTAATCTCGTCATTTCTTATTTTCTTAGCCATTAAGATTAACATTTGTTATTTTGTGATCAAGGGAGAGAGTGATATAGATCAGTGAATATATATATATATATATATACTTCACACAGATATAGATCTGTATAGATTCGTATGTCACATATGCAGATAATAATGTGTTTGCTTGTTAAGTAGTTTTTTTTCCTGACTTAATTATTACAGTCTTGTTAACATTTAGGACTGCAAATCTGTTTATTCTCACAATTATGTTTACTGAATTTCGTTTATACTATAGATATTTGGTATGAAAATACCAATAGTTTATTGTTATCAAACATTTAGTCAAAAACATTAACTCTCGGCATTCATATAAGCTGTAACACCACACTGCATGGTAAGTGGCATATTCAAAGGAAAGCACCGAGAGAGATAGTATGGCAGACTGTATGGGATTATTGAGTAGGAAGTTGAAACATTTCTTTGTGAACTTAAACACATCCATCAAAGCTATCATTATAATATTATTGTGGCAGTTTGGAAACAATATTATTTATTTCATATATTTGAGACCTTCAGAAGTAATGAGACATTCGTATGGCACATCAATTCTATGGATGATATCAGTGGAAGCAGGGTTCTCAATCCTCTCTCCACTTGCTGGACTTATAGCAGATGTAGCATATGGGAGACTGCGAGTGTTGAAGTTCAGTACTTATTTAATAGTGGCTTGTATGTTTGCAGTTTTGGTAATGTTGATTCTTCTAAATGCAACAGAAGTTCTAGTTTTTAGACATGTTTCTATTATATTTTTCTTTGGCTCTTATTTAGGACGTGTATTCTTCCAAGTCAATATTATTCAGTTTGGAACTGATCAGCTTCGAGACATGCCTACAGAGAAGTCTGTTCATTTTATTCATATGTATGTCTGGTCACAGGGAGTTACTTATTTGTTCACTAATACAGTACTCAGTACTTCACATATTCTGTCTTGGCGTCATATACAATTCCATGCATCTACCTTAATATTACTTGAAGCATTTTTGAGTTTCTCATCAATATTTTTGATTGGAATTTTATTCATTATTGGCAAATTACGAGATTTGTTTCATGATGAAAGAGTAAAAATAAATCCTTACAAACTGTTGTACTGTGTGATTAAATTTGCTGTAAAGCACAAGAAGCCGATTAAAAGAAGTGCATTTACCTACTGTGATAAAGAAATTCCATCTAGAATAGATTATGGGAAGCAGAGATATGGAGGACCATTTACAACAGAGCAAGTTGAAGATGTTAAAGTATTGTTAAATATATTGTTAGTACTGGTAACACTAGGTCCAGTATTTTTACTTGACTTCAACATAAATATTATGTTAGAGTTTTATATCAGAGGACATAAACTGAAACATGGAACTGTATCAGAAACAGTAAACAGATTAGATGCTCTTAGCCCTCTCATTTCAATATTCAGTCTTCCTTTCTTTCACTTTGTATTGAAACCATTTTTTAACCATCGTACTTTAAATATGTTTAAAAGAATGGCACTCAGTATAATTGTGATAATAACCATCTTTGTCATTTGCTTCATAATCAATATAGTAGGATCCACTCCATTATTCCAGGAGGATAATAAGTGCTTAAAACTGAACAACAGTTTGACTTTTAATAAACATTTGGTTCATATACCAGTAGTTGTTACTCCAATTATAGTACACATTCTGTATGGTCTCTATTCTCTGCTCATAAAGATATCAGTGCTGGAATTCATATCTTGTCAGACTCCTCAACACATGAAGGGAATTGTGTTTGGAATGTATTACTTTATTAAGTCAGTATTTCTTCTACTCTCAGTAGTCATTTCATATTACTTCTTTGCGCACTTCAATGTATTATACGACTCTCCACAACTGAACTGCCAAATTGTCTACTACACTTTCAATATATTAATCGGAATTTTATGTTTTATTATTTTCACAATATCTTCTCGTAGATATAAGTATCGTAGGCGTGATGACATTTGTAACGTATATCAATATGCAGAAGATTACTACTCCAACTCCAATTTACAACAATGTCATTGAGAGTTGATGTGGCTCTAAAGTAGAAAGGACAATAAATTTATACACAAACTATTCTTTTCATAATACATTTTGTACTCAAAAGTATTTCTACATGTCCATCACTGTTGCTGCTTTTATATTGTATAAATATTAAAAATCCTTTTATCTTGCAAAAAAGCTAAATTTTATTCCAATGATTGGTAAAAATTTGTACAATTATATTTTTTAATCAAAAATGTACCTTCAGTCCTCCTGCTTTTAAAGTTTACCTATGTCTAAATCCTTAGCAAAGTGTAAAAATGTATAGCAAATATGTCAATTAGTGTACTGTGTACTAATGTATAACCGCCTAAGGCCTCAAACAACTTTTTGTACCACCTACTTCATCCTTTACCTACTACCTTCCTCATCACTTACCTGCTGCCATTGACTGTAGTGTCCAGTCCTTACAAGTCTGTCGTCTGATGACCAAAGTAATGCAGACCACACTTAGCACCTCACAAAGTTAAATAAAAACCATACGATGTAACAGAAGATTCAGACAATGCTTGAATACAAGAGCCAGACAACTAGGAAGCTAGCTGATGTTCACTACATGCCTCACATTCCTATGTAGACTCGACCACAGTTAGTCCTGCTTATGCTCTATCTGGAAATAGAACTGCCCTGTTTTTTTGTAGCAAATAAAATCTGCAACATTACAAATATGTTAAATATTGGTGGCCAATGAAACCTAGTATTCCCTGATACTGAATTATTAAATACAATAAACGATACAAAAATAAATAAGCACACAAGATATTAATAAACTAAAACAGAAGTTCACAATTTCTTACTCAGCCTTTTTGTTTACTCACTAGATGTACTCTATCTCTTTGTCTTTCACAGTTTTATTTTAAGTAATACAAAATTAAAATATTTGGTTTCCACCAGGAATTGAACCCACAACCTTTTTGCTTAAAGCACAAACGCTCTGCCACTGAGGAATTACTGTTATTTTCCTTACCCATTTCAGAAAAGCTTCCATTAATTTACTCTCTCCATACCTACTGCTTCCTGCCTTACTAATCTTTATGCCTCATCTATATCATAGGATGTAATTTTAGCTAAATTGCATGTTTGGGTAAATTACTCGAAACAAAATAATATCATTTTATTATAATTTTGAAGAATACTTATTGTATGAATTTTAACACAACATTTGAATAGAATAACAATAAAAACAACAAAATGAAACAGTAAGTATAAAACAAACAAACAAACAAACAAACAACCTTGACATCGATAAACAGTTTACAAACATACTATAGAGTATGACTGTTAACTATTAGTTGGATTACTTGTACATTATATTTTCTTAAAGAGCCACACCAATTTTTTCAGGTATAATAGCTATTAATTGTAGTCAGAGAAATAATTTTCTGCATATTGGTATACATTGCATATGTCATCACGTTTACGATATTTATATCTTTTAAGCTACGGTGAAAATTATCAAACAACTAACTCCAATAATTATATTAACCATGTAGTATATAAATGCGCAATTCAGAAGTGGAGAGTCTAATAATACATTGAAGTGTGCAAAGAATAT
>WLWD01002673.1_pt1 | contig 60926 bp, 45 predicted proteins | sample 6712731 | NCBI WGS metagenome assembly WLWD01 (sample SAMN12718690, study PRJNA576275) | sponge metagenome | isolation source: marine sponge | host: Mycale hentscheli | place: New Zealand: South Island, Marlborough, Capsize Point | collected 2014-11-01 | reverse complement strand
ACTACTATAAAGAAATTGATTATCTGTGATTATCACTTCAATTACAAAATATCTCATGGTTACTGCACATTATCTCACCTTCTTGCATCAGTTATATCCTCACTTTGAATATTTCTCACCATAGCTATCGCAAGACTCACACACTCTCTGGCTTATTTTAATTTTAATTTTTTTGACATCAATAATCACATGCAACTGTGGGAGACAACCGCATATTGTTTGCTAGCTGCTGGAGACTTTATACATGTCCATATTTGAGTACACACAGAGAGAGGGAATACTCATCACATATTGTTATCTAGTAGAGCTTAGCTGAAGTCTAGTCCCATTTTTTAGTTCAATTATATAAAAGGGAACAGTATTGGACGTATTATGATACCGGTATCTCTATAACTGCAAGCTATAATTACGGTCACCTCAGATAAAGAAGTTTACAGCTTGTCTGCAGCATTGACTTGCTAGCATTTAATCTCAACGCAAGAACAACAAATTATTATTCTATTAATAAGTGCTCATGTTTAGATGAGCAAGTTTTAACTTGTTTCCGAACATGCGTGTTTATAACTCATACGTCTTCCCATTATAATAAGGCTTCCAAGATGTTTGTCATAGGAGTAATCAAGAACCTTGCTTGTGCTTAATCATAAAGTAAATGTTAGAATTCCACTAAGCAAATTTTACAGGAATGCATATTTTCTAAATCGTTATGGCATATTTAGGAGAAATGATACCATAATATGATGAAAAAGTAGTTATCTATGTTGAAATTAAATCAAATCAAGTATTGGTGACCCCAAATCTACACATTAATGCAACATATTAGTGATTATTATTTGCAACTATAGGGACCAAGAACTATAACTATGTAGTGCATGTCACAACACAATAATCAGCAGCTAGCTATCAAGGCAACATTCACATTCACACATGTCAACAGCTAGTAACTACTAATGTAGTAACAGTTGCACCAGCAATGGAAGTTCTCACCTTCTATGTTTTCAGTGAATTCTTACTGGGACATGTAGTAATACATTACTTTGTATGACTTCACTGACTGTGTTTAACACCTGGAAAGCATGCTGGTGTTTATAGGACATATAGTTTGGCAATTTATAACGAGAGAGATTTATCCTTACACTCTAGAACTACTCAAGAACTGGCTGAAGTGAAGTGCTTAGAAATAATTATGTCTTCTATCTTGGATTTTATCGCTGCTTTTTGTTTGCTGGGACTCTTTTATGGTAGAACCAATGGATTACCATCAACCACTCGGAATGGCAACATGGACTTCATAGATTGTAGGATTCATCTATCAAAGGCTTGTTAAGTATTATGTTGTGATTGTAGGTTCTGGTAGCCCAACAGTATTTACTGTGAAAGATGTCTATTTCTCTCCATATCCTATGACACCCAATACTTATATCACTGCCTACCTTGGGTTTAACTCCAGTAAGTAAAAAAAAAGTTCTTTTTTTTTTTCAGGAGTATAATATTGATGTTAATGTGTTTACAGGCAAAGAGATTAAAAATGATGCTCAGGTTACAGTGATTGTTAAAGGATTTTCTCTATCCTTTAAAAAGACATTCAATTTTTGCTCTATTTTGCCAAATGATGAATCGTGTCCACTGACAGAAGGAAGGCATGTCTTTGCTTATCGGAAACTTCTTCCATTTTATGTTCCAAAGGTAAAAATCAAAGTAACAATGGCAAGAATAGTAACTAAAATTTTGTTTTTTCTTGCAGAATACGTACAGGGTCTATGTGAAAGGAGATAGCAGCACAGGTGGTGTACTTTTCTGTACAGTATTGGATATTATGGTGGTTTAAATAGTCCATATTCTGGAACAACTTTAGTTCATTATTAGTAGCTAGCTACTACTCAGACTGACAACACAAGTTTAGCTTAGCTACAGTGATATAATGTGCATATAACAGCATTGTATTTATTCAAAAGAACTTGCAATGGACAACTAGCAAGTAAATTAAGCAGTGAAGTTCGCACATGGTGACTAGCAGAATAAATTTAATGCTAGGTTGCAAGTGCTACATATACATGTATAGCTAATGAACTGGTAGTCTGGCCTACCCGCCCCACCAATATAGGGAAGGTAAAGGGTCGGCGACGCCAGACTAATGAACTGGCTGAAGAACTGTTCAGCCGTGGAGGAGTTAGTTTGCGTGTGCGTTCTTTTAGTACCAAGTTCAGTTCATTAAGCCTTGTTGTCTAACCCACCCACTCCGTTAAGTTGGAACCGTCTTTAGCGCTCAAGTTGGTAAAGCGACACAAAGGCACTCTGGCCACACCTACCGACGCTACTTCATTCCAGACTACGCGATGTTGCGCAGCATCAGTGATCACCCGGGGAAACACAACGCATTCAATTGTTTTATAATTCTAAATTTACAGTAGGATGAGTTACTTTGATTTCATAATTTCGATATCAGTGTTCATTCTAAACGATGGACTTCGCAATGCCAACGGAGCTGCCTACATTTCAAAATTATTTGACGTGGAGAATTGTGGTAAGAGTAGTTCTGAAAAAATTTTTAAGCTTCATAATAAAATTTCCGTTTTTGTTTAATATAGGAGGAGCTAATGATTTGTTTATATTCACTATGGCTGATATTGATCCGTACCCGCTGGAACGTAGTGAAGAAGCCTCAGTGGAGTTAACTTATTACTCAAGTAAGACTCACAAGTTCATTAAATTGTAGAAATAATTCTATTTGGCTTATCATCTAAAATCATCTAAAATTAGCTCAGTTATATACCAATGTGACACCTCTAATTTTAGCCAATCTTATTTCAGTGACTATATAAAAGCTTTAGTCATTAAGAGCATTACTCTTTTTCCTTTAGAGATCATACTAAAAATAAATATATAACAACTAAGTTTGAAAAATTACTGCACAATTAATGCACCAAATAATCATTCTTTTGATTTGAGAAATCATTTTGTAGCTGGCTAGTAGGATTCACATCTTTGGTGTTCCATTAGTTGCTGTATAGCTAATAATAATAAAAAAATTCTGGAGCATATTATGCTAAAATTATACCAAAATTTTGGATTAGTTAGAATATATGGCACCTGATCACTCTTAAATCATGTTGAATTGCGTGACATCTAAAATGCTCAACATCGCGCCATTCAATGGTTACTACCTCACGTAATGCTCCTTGTATCTCAGGGAATGCCATAGTACTTACAAAATATGGGTATTAGAATTGTCGACACTTCTAAGTCACATGGACTTGGATACATGCAAATTGTGGACAAAAGAGATGCAAATAAATTGCTTTTCATCATACAAGCATATGTGTCCCCCAAAGAATGACAATTTTCTGACTGGTGGTGGCTTATTATAATGGATTTTATTCCCCCACAAATGTTGCTACCGACTTGATAATATAACCATGCTACAATTTAATGTATTTTAAATTACTTTTCACACATTTACTGCGCACTGTATTTAATCCCCTTGCGGATCACATCAGGTCGCATAGGTGCTGTATATTCCAACTGATCCAAAAACATTTTAATCTTGTTACTTAGCTAGCTATTGATCGAAGTTAAGCCAAACAATGTTTTCTAATTAGCTAGTATTTTACATCACAATATTAAAATTCAACTGCTTTATTACATTTGGCACAGATAGAGATGTTGATGGAGGAACATTTTCATTCCAATTGCAGCTGTTTGGTATAGGTCGAGGTCATGACAATATCTGCTCACATACACAATGTCCAATTAGTAAAGGATTTCACAAGCTTGCTTTCAAGCAAATGGTGCCAAGTTTTGCTCCTAGTGTAAGTTTACCACCATTTTGTTAGACTTTCAATGAAACCAATGTGCCAGTCCCTTTTCATAAAAGACAGCTATTTAGGATTTATAAAATACTTCAAGTACTATACATACGGCGTGATGTAATTGTTTATAAACACTACTTACATGCCCATATTATTTTAGACTTTCATAAGTATGCTTCTGGCAAGTATGTTGGAATATGTCAGTTTTATTATTAAATATTACAAGTTACTTTACCATCATTAGAGACCGAATTTTTTTTGGCTGTTCGCATGGGAGCAACAACATCATTTGAACATTTGAAGTGCATGCTGCAATTCAATAGCTAACACCTAGCTAACTGTAGGCAATACAAAATTGTTAAAATACCTAGGTGAATTGCAATATAGTAAGAGGAGTACAAGAAAGGAAGGCAAGTGACCGTCTATGGGAAAATCGGGCACAACGCGGCATGCGTAGACGTCGCAAAAAGATCGATTTAGTTCTTAAAATTGTATTAAATAAGCCTAACGAAGGGAACGGTTAGGTGATATATAGCGGGAATGGCTAAAGCTACGGCGATAAAACTTGGAGAGCTTAATATCTGCTTGCCGAGGAGTGTGTAAGTGCAAAAAAAAAAAAAATTTCGTCGGGGCCGCGCTGTGCCCGATTTTCCTGTAGACGGTCACCATTATAGAGCTGCTTTTGGAGGAGTAGGATAAGAAACTACCAACATATTTATGATTGAAAGTGTCAAATCATTAGGAAGCAAGGTGGTACAACTGTAGGCTCTGATGAGTGGAGAGTCTAAAGTCATTCATAAGTATTAGAAGTTAAAATCCATCGTTTAACAATAGAGTAGTTCCAGGCTCGCTTGCCATCTGTGCTCAAGCACACCACTAGTTAAAACATTATAACACAATAAGTGACTTTGTGGATTCTAGCTAATGAAGGGAATTCAATTTAAATGGTATGAGAGTGTCATAGGTGATCAAATTATATGAGGCACAAAAGAGTATAGAAGTTACTTTCTATTAGCTACACTGTTCTTTTAAACGTAATATTATTATCTATATAAATATTATATCCAATAGGGTGTCTATCATGTGAAGGTGATTGGAAAAGCAAATGACAACAGCCCATTATTTTGCATGAAATTATCTTTAAAAATTAAGTAATTTGGAAGAGGAATACTAACATGGATTATGCAACAGTCTATCATAGCCTATTTTTCTCTTAAATTTCTCGTTACATTTACACATTATTGATTAGCTATATCATATCTGCTAAACATTACTCAGAAAATAATGCCAACAAATGATTAAAAATAATTATTCAACAATATGTTAAATGATATCAATTATTTTGTATTTGGTACTTCAGAACATTTTGACTGTACATTCTGATTTGATATTGCCATTTTTGTTTTTGAAATCCCGGTATTCCTAGTCAAGTATATCCAACTATTATTACTGTACCAGGTAATACTGCCAATGGAGCAAACGGGAACAATTAGAGCAGTAAATTTCTGCAGCAAGTATAAGGCATAATGCACATCATAATTGCTTTGTCCTGAGCAACACAGCTCAAACTCGTGCCTAAATCAAATCATTGTCTTTCCCCAACTGTGTCAATAAAGCATACAAGAGTTGTAGGAATCATTATAATCATAATAGATACTGTATTTAATTTAAATATTTTCTAATGAAGCATAAGTTCATACCATTTTAAGGCAGATTTGTCATAGCTAATCTGAAGCCTTTTCTAACCCAACAATTGCCCCCAACAGTTTTTTTACTCATGCCGCCTTATTTAAATAATAATATACCACATGATTATATACATATTTTATCAGCTTGTAGCTCCAATAAAATCTATACTTCTCTCAGGTAATACAGTTAGCTATACTATTAGTATATTCTTGACTTTGCAATGGCTGTGTCCAAGATTTGAACAATGCACACATATAACAGTTGATACCAAATTAACATAAAAGTCATCTGCTTAGCTACAAAATGTAATATCATTATAGTCCAGTCATACTTTTCTGGTAAACTTTATCTGTAGAGGATCAGTCGGTCGAAGAACTGCTTGATTCCTTGTCATCTTCAGTTGTTTCACGTCAGTAGAGATAGTGTACTTGGATAACAGCTTTGATACAAGAACAAGTATCTCAAGTTCAGCCAGCCGTCTTCCTATACATAAATATAATTCTCACTAAACTGACTAGCTACTTAAGCTTTAGCTATTCAATTTCTATTTAAATAATGACCAAAAAATAATTAATAGAATATATACCATCTCTGACTTCAGCTAGCCATCCTCCTACATTAATATAATTCTTACTAAACTATTTCAATTACATTTTCTTGATTTAGAACATAAATCAATCCTCTCTTTTCTTTCATAACTAACCATAGCATGATCTGGTACCAAATCCAAATGGCAGTGACAAGAATGGATGCAATTTTTCTTCAGTATTTTTACTCCATCTTTGTGGTCACTTATGTATTCTTCATTCCTGGCAATTGAAGCATAATCTGCCGCCAAAGGAGTCTAAAAATATATAATAAAATAAAATGTGTGGTAGTCTGACTGCAGAAGGGAAAGTAATGCCACACGGATGTCCAAAATAAACATAATTATTATTAACCACATAATTGTTAAGGCATTATGTTGTCCATATTAATTTATGGTGGGTAGCAAGAAAGGATCATAAGTGAATTGGGGTTAGTAGTCAAGAATTTGGAAGCAAGGAAGAAATGAAATACAATAATGCAAGTCCTTATCATGTGTATCACCAATTAAAATGTGTAGTGCATTGAGAAAAACAACAACAACTGAGGTCTTGTAACAGGTAAGGAAAATTATTGGGAGACACTGTTGGGATATATTTTCATATGTTTGTTTGTAAGTCATGATATTTATTCCTCACCCAACTAAATTTATGCTAAACAGACAATAATAATTACCCCAGCTGGTACTTCATAGCCACTGAATACGCCATTTCTTGATAGTATTCTACCAATTCCACCTATAGGCATGTACAATCTCATGGTCTCTTTGATACAGTTACGAATAGTGCTCATCTTCTGGAGATCTTCCCATGAAGGACTACTTTTATCTCCCAGCACAGATGATATTTCATCCTTCACCAATTGTTGAATCTCAGGGTGTCTTGCCAGCTCAAAGAGAAGGAATGCAGATGTGTTTGTAGTCTATATCAATAATATTAAATAAAAAAAAGATTAGCACCAAGTTGTAATTTTCACCATACCGTGTCAATTCCAGCTGATAACATGTCATAACTTTGGGACAAAGCTTCTTTCTCTGTAAACTTTCCCTCTATTATCCACTGATCAAGTAATCCCACAGCTTCAGAGTCACTAACCTCTTCTTTCAATATACTCTCTTTGAGCTTATCTGAGTGACTTTTCAGAATTATTGTACCTGTAAGGTAAAAAGCAGAAGTAAAATGAAGGATTATATATTATATGTGTAATCTGCTGTCAGTAAGACAATGACAACTATGACAGCGTGTGTTTATTATAAATTTACTTAGCTGAACTGAGTTGGTAAAGCATTGTCAGCAATTATTATGCCTGTCTGTCAGTTAAGATGACAACAATAGTGTGTATCATGATGATTCATTAGCTGAGTTAGGTTGGTAAAGCGTTGTTAGCACTGGTGGTGTGTGTATTCATGAATACATGGGTCTAGAAAAGTAAGTGAGAAAAAAGTAGACTGACATAACTAAACCATGATAAAAACACTTTGTGCTATTGCATTTTAGTTCATCAAGCGCCACTGTTAGGTAAGGTACTTGCTATGTGCTTTATAATTCTGCTGACTTTTCACAGAAGTAGAATGGTTCATATTTACCAACTTTTCTGATCATAGTTCTGGGACATCAAGCCATATCCCTGACCACACCCAACGGAAGCGGAAGCATTTGGTACTTTGTCAGATCATGCATAGTAAACAGATCAAAAGTTTATCATTTCCGGGGCAAGCAATAGAAAGAGTAGTACAATTCCGTTGCGGGACAGTGGCTAAGTGATAAATGCAAGACTGTCCCGGAGGTTTCAAGACAGTTGGCAACTATGTTGGTATATAGCCATTTCAACTGGGTAGTACAGATATCACTATTGGAAAAGAGTGGCCATATGGACAATAGTTGTAAACCCTCTTGCACATGCACACTGAGAGTTAATGAAAATTTCTTTCTATAATTTACATCTTTTCTTAATAATGAATACTACTAAGATCATAGTTGCCAACCATACTGAATTTGTTGTGACAGTCATGAGTTTCAGGCCAATATGTCACCCTTACCTCATCTTTTGTCATGTTTCTCTTTACCACTGTTCAGTTGCCACTGTGTAGAAAATACCTAAAAATGTCCAAGTTGAGTTGGCATGACCGCAAGCGTGGTAAACGAGGAATGCACTTGGTAAAAAAACCTGAAGCAATTTAGTCATGTGGACTAATTGCAATTGACGCGTGAGTAAATCAACGTTTATGTGAAAAGGGGCAGCTACTCGGGTGCGCATTATTAATGCAATAACTTTTGCTAGAGTTTAGTCAAGGCCGCCTTACAGTTCTAAATAGTTATGTCCTGGCGCAGTTCTGTTTACAGGTATGCACCTAGAGAGAAGAACCTGAAGGAGTGAAATTACCAGTCACCAGAGAAGACTAAGGTGGCCCAATATTGTAAGCTTTTTGAGAGTATTGAAATATCCACAGTGTCTACCTGTGAGAATTCTGCTGTAGTTCACAAAGATGACACTATTGTCCTTGTTAATTTGTACTATTGCTTAAACGAGAAGTCACGTATAAAAGGGCGTAGCCGGGGACATATTTCGTGATAAGTGGAAAATGGCAGCTGACAGTTTTTGTCACCGACTTCCAAGAGACTGTATTGGCATTAAAGCAACTTAGCGCACAAAAGCTGGGAAACAATGTCACATATAAGTCATGAGCATCTTAACAGAAGACAATACAATAAACAAAAAACAACAACAACGAATGGCGGCTCTAAACAGAGAAAGAAGAAAAGTACTGTTTGCCATTGATGCAGCTAAATTCAACTGGAAAGGATATTCATCTTCAATAAAAAAATACATTGGTATGTACACATGGCATTGATAGATGGACTTGAGTTTACTCGCAAAAATAATTACATATAGCTTTTTTTTTAGTTAGGGCACTCATTGTATACATGGTGTGGATTGACTTGAAAGGATAGCGAGTTATAATGGAGGGTTCTCTTTGTGGGCTACTTTTTTTAATTTGAATAGAAGTAGCTAGAGGTCAAAGGAATGCCGGGGATTCTTCCTTGTATACCCGGACCTCCGGAAGGAGTTCAGAGTGTGGTAAACAAGGCCACAGATTTTGTGTAATGGAGAATAACATTGAATTATAAACGTGACCTCTACGTTTAAGCTTATTTTTTATTGTCAATTATTTCATTTCTATTTATTCACTGATCACATTTTACAATTGAATTATCACAACCATTAATATTACAGAATACAGAAATAAGAATGATAATGAAAAGTTACTTTAATAGCTAACCCCGAAGTGAAAATCTAGAAAGAAAAAAAACATTAGTGGAAGGGTAAGAAATATGCATAAAAAAGATCTAACAATCACACAATTGGGATATGCTTGATTTACAATAGCTTATTACTGACACTACAGCTATATTACACTCTGCTAGCTAAATGTTGGCATTATTTCTATTTACAGCTTGGCATTAGTTGTTAAACAGGTACAAAATTAAATTTACCTGCATATTAAACTTACCTGTACATATCCCCGATGCAACAACTAAAGACCCTTTGGCGCTCATAGCGTACACTATAACAGTGGAACATAAGACTAGAAAGTACTCATCCGAGATGGACAAGTTTGTTGTTTACAAGCTCATTGAAAACTTTACACGTGATCGATTGCACTGAACCGCGTGACAAAATTCGGGAGCGTGTAGAGCGGGAAAGCTGTGGTTTTTCCCCCATAGACTTTTGTATTGTGTTTTGGAATAGCACTTTCACTCCAGATTTGGAGTTTACTGAGGGAATATTTTTAACCGCTTCGGCGTTATTCAAGTTTTTCTTGTGGCCAACTCAACTTGGTCATATAGTCACTCTTCTGGCATGCAATGCTATAGGTCCTTCACCTGTGTCAGAATAGGGTCATTGAACTTTGTTTAGTCTGGCGTTTTTTAACCTCCATGGTGAGCATGCAGGGAATGTGTGGTTACTTATTTTCACTGAGACTTTTATGCTCCTATAATTCACACTAAACCACAACTTTTTAACATGTTTACTAGATAGATAAATATGAATTGATATCATACCACATGGTTTTCCATGAACTAATTATATCACTCAGTTCTATCACTGTAGTACAATTGTGGCATATCTTTCGGTTATAAAAATTTAGAAACTACTCGGAGGTGCCGGGCTGTAGCATCAAAATTTGTCAGATCTTCACAAAGGCTGTAAAAAAGTACCTAAGGTATTTTCAAAACTATATTTCTTAGTAATAAAAGTCGCAACAGAAGTTGCTGGTAAGTGTTTTTCTAAGGCTAAGCATAAGCTAATTTCATTGTTTAATTGATTTGTACAGTTCATTCAATCCATGCTCCATTAGTATATCTTTATAATGAATTAATTAACTTACCAATAGCATGAATTCGGTGTACAATATTGACATAGTCCCTGTAAGTTTTAGTAGGAAAAATTTTATAGATGGGAATAGCTGAAGCAATATCCCCCACAGATCGAATGTATTCCAAGCCAGCCTCGATAAACTCCTGATGTATTGGATCATCGTTTGTGTACATGTTTATTTTTTCACCATATACAAAATAAGAAACTCCTAAAAAACGAATAATAATCAGTGAAGTATGTATGAGAAGTTGCACGCATCAAATATGTCATTATATGAAATAGCAAAACAATGGTCAATGATAATCATGTGATCAAAACTTGTTACAGTGCATTAAAAGCTTGGTTTTAATAATAATAATAATAATAATAATAATAAAAATAATAATAAAGTGGTCCAGTCAAACCAACAAATTTCTGTGTATATAACACCTAACTCTTTTTTTTAATTTTATTTATGACTAACTTCATGTTTCACTATCAAGAAGCATTTTACATCCAAAATATTCTAAATCTGGATGAATAAAATGGTTATTTTAGTTGTAATAGATCAGAAACCTCTAGAAATATTTCATTTTTTACTGTCATCCTATAAAATATGTGTATATATAATATATATTTATTCCACCCTAGATATCATCACAATGATATCTTCACAACGATATCTTCACAATGATATCTTTAGGTACATGACCCATGAAATAACTCAGGATATTTCACCTGTTATTTCACTGTTATTTCACCCTGGCTGTACTGTGCAAGCTCATTACCCTTGTATTTATAGCAAACCAGCCAAAAACTTGTCAATTTTGTGGTTTCTACAGCTACCTCCCTTGGTGTTGTCTGCTCAACCCTGTTAGAGTATCAGCTGGGGGTGTGGGGTAGCCCCTACAACCAACTAGACTGAGAGTTACCCTTCCTCTAATACTAACTACTGTAGTGAAGATATCTAGTGTGGAATAAACCACTTATTACACTTGTCAGAGTGATATGGCAAGATATTTCACTCTCTGGCTTTACTGTCAGGCTTTATTCTCACTCCCTCTGGCTCATGAAAATAAATTAGCCTGCTCATGAAATATTTCGCCATGTACTATATATACAATATTTAACTTGAGATAATATTGTGAATTGTGAATTGTGAATATATAGCCTTGACTCCAAGCATAGCTAGGATACTATAAAACTAAAGATAATGTCAATGTGCATTGCATTTGATTGTCAAGATATTGTTTGAGAGTAGTACTGTAGTCAAACTGAATCAAATCAATGATTCTTGATTTCTGAATGCCTTACAGCATGATTATACTTGAATAGATTATAGGAACAGACAAATTGGATTGCTTGCATGTGACTAACTATGTTCTAAATATTACTACAGAATTGTTTTGGTTGGCACTATACAATAGACCTGTGTGTGACAAAAAAGCCTCTAATTGAAAAAAAGCAACAAAGGCCTGTCCTTGTCCTTACCTTGAAATGACCATTTGTTAATCTCTGGAACTATATCTTGTAAAATATTGCACTCGCCCATTTGTGACTCCAGATGCTTCAGGAACTCATCTGCAATTTCACACAATGGAGCCAAAAAATTACTAACTCTCCGAGGTACTACTTGTTTAGCAGCAAATGATCTCGTCTTTTTCCAAACATCTCCTTTCCTATAATTATTAATTTTTTATAAATTGCATATAAGTGCACCCATTTTAAAAAGAACGTCAGTGTTTGCCAACAAATTTAACTTTTAGCTATGAAATTATTAAACATAACTTACTTCTTGCATAAGATATAGTGACAAAATTTTTAAGTTAATAAGCTTAGAGAGGAAGAAGTGAATAGTCCATAATAATTGATCTCAAAGTAACATGCAATCTGTGCCATTTACGAGAGGAACATTGGAGGAGGAAGGTTGATCTTTTTGTAGATCCACATCAGGTTGTCTTCGTGGATTCCTCTGGAGGGGAGATCTCCTTCACACTGGAACATCAGTTCAGCATCCTCAATGGACTGAGTGGAGACTATCCAACCTTGTCCTGCATTTCACAAGCTTTTAAAGTTATATTGTTCCAAATTTATAGCTAGCCAGGAATTTTCAGGAGGCTCAAACAAACGTCACCTCAGAGGTGATCCAAAATCCAAGGTTACTTTTCACAGTATTTCGTATAATGTGTAACAAATTTCATACTTTCATCACAATTTATCAGCTGGCAACAGAAAATTACTCCAGTGCTTTAAATTGTGTTATTGGTGAGCGAGCGAGACACTTACTGGGGTAACACAATTGAAAATCGGGGATATGAGTTTGTTTATATATATGTGTGGACGTACGTGTGTCATTTTGTACTTTGACCCTCACATATTTTTGTGTTCGCTCCGTGTTTGACCCCATCCCAAGCTTCACTAAACAGAATCCTCCGGTTTAGCGATCATTACCCGTATCACCTTAGAAATTGAATTGTTTACCGCTTTGAATTCTTTTGTGGGTGCAGTTAAAACTCAAAAACGTATGGGAGCTCTATTTCTATTCGAGTTAGTGGGTGGTGGTAAGTTAATATGCTATTTGTCACAGTTATAAGCCCTACTGTGAGGTTGCCCGCCAAAGAGTCGTACGTCTCCGCAGGTTTTATCCTCGGGGTCTGCCACCGGTTTCCAATCACCTCCCGTTAAGCCTTAGCTATGTCGTCCCCACTTGCCGGTATTACAGGTTTAGATATAATCCAGACAACCAACAACGCACAGACACAGATACAGAAGAAATGAATAAGAACAACTCACAAACCTGGAGTCTCAGCCTATATAGAATGCTGAGACTCCTCCCAGCTAATTACCATTTAGCTCCGTGTGGCTATCTGATTGGTCAGACTTCCCGCTCAAACGCACACATGTACATCCTACTACACACACTAATGATACATAACTCATACGCACACATTCCACAAGTGAACTGCTAACTAGCTCAGTTCCCAGTTCCCATGGCACACCCTCCCGGGTGGGCCAGTCTTGATCTTCAGGAAGTGGGTCGCCGCACACCTACGCAACAGTATTTACTTGAAAATTCATTGTTGACTAGACGAACCACGAAGGTAAGTCTTGCGTAAATATGTTCTGTTGTGTGAAAGTACTGTGCGTTACAACTATATTAAGAATATCACAAAGAAAATTTTTAATAACGTGACTTGATTTTGTTGCTTCTTTTTCAATTCAAACAGTTGCGGGAAGGGGTTACTATGGCATTGAATCCCCTTTACTGCATATACGTAATTTAAAAACTTGACTTTATTTTAGTAGCTTGAGTGTTAGTTGTTAAAATCAATCGTTTAACAATAGTGTAGTTTAAGGCTCGCTCGCCATTTGTGCTCAAGCACACCACTAGTTATAGACTACAGTATTAGCTAATGACAAACCATAAAATCAGGAAAAAAAATTTGCCTAAAATATGTAGCTATAATTGACAGTTACCTGGTAACTTCATTCGTAAAATCTTTCCATGCTTTTGATGAAGTCCCTCAAAAATTCCAACCGATTTATTACTTGGAGCTTGCTGCAATGCATTCCTGATGGCTAGCATTACTTTGAAAGAGTGTTCTCCTACATACACAAATAAAATGAATGCCTGATGTCTTGTTTGGAAATATGTATGTGCTTGAGGCGACATCAATAACCTGTTGCACTGTGGACGAAATTTCAGTGGACGAAATTTCAGTGGACGAAGTTTCAATAAGTCCCTTACGTTATGCGTCCATACCTGGCATTTTAGAGAAAGGAAGCATTTTTGTACTCTCTTCCTCGTCTTGCGAGCCAGACCTTTTACCAAACTCGAGGGCGCGGCGGTGGAATGACCTCTGACTTCACCGCAGGGGGAGGGGTAACAAATTGAGAATCGGGTATGTTTGTTTGTTTGTTTGGGCGTACGTACGTCATCGCGTTTTCGTGTTTGCTTGGTTGTCGACCTGTCCCCATACTACTCCACTAAACGGAAACCTTTGGCGATCTTTACCTGCATCATCAATTGTTTACCCATTTGAATTAGGTTGTGTCTGACATATCTGATTTCGTGCAGACAAATTTGTGCCTTACAAACTTAGGAGTTCATGAATTAGCGGGGGTGGTTATTGGTTAATGATGTTAGTAATGCTAGTAGTTATATTGGTTCTTACTTTAAAATCCATTGCCAGAGTCACGAAGTATTGGTATATACAGTGAACATGCAGGTGTGTATGTGTGAATGTGTAGAGTGCTACAGCTACTCCTTAGCTAAAGAATAGCACAACTACCAAATAAACATATTAGGTGCCTTTACACAGCTACTGCTGTAGTAAGCAAGTTACTATTTAGGGTAAGACTATAAACCATGCCGTGATTCCTTAGAAATGCACGTTTTATTTTTTTCCAAGTGGTTACTATGCCCTTACCATTGACCATTCTCATTCAAAAACTCGGCCGTTTTTGAGTAGCTAGAGTGCCTTTTGTCAGGAACACAGGCCATTTAGATGGAGCCATCACTACAATAGTCAATGGCTAGCTACATAGCTGCTTGTACCTAATTTTAGGACTATGTAAATAGACTGAACTAGGTGAAGAGGATTCTAAATGAATGTAGCCTTATTGTTACTTTTGTATACATATTTTGTAATCTACATTTATCAGATTCTACCTTGTGTGAATTACATATGCACAGTGGCTTGCTGGCCAACTGGTGCTGAGCATCACATCACTAGTTCTAGTTTAGTTATGTATTTGTTTACTTCCTGTCATTGTACCTCGTGAATATCTGTAACGTGGTTTGGCAAAATAATTTGTTAGACCAAACCAAATTGATTTTACATTCCCTGGACAAGTCAGTCTCCAATGTTAGCTACAGCTTCTGCATTCATGCTCGCTCACCGGTTTCTCCGCCTTTTTATAATATGGCTGGGCGGTTAGAATCCACTGAATACTTGCAGCATTACTTAGCCAGAGCTTTCAGAAGCCTAGGAAAGAATTTATGAAATGACAAAACGTTGGTTTCGTTTGATTGCTGCAGCGGTCCTTCAGCTAAAATAGGATTAAAAAGGTTCATGTGGACGGGGAAATAAACAGCAACGGTTTCGCTTTTCTTTAGAAATTTTGACTCGAGTATTGACCGACTGCAAGCTCAGCATGTCTGGCGGCGCCAGACCCACATAGCGCGCGAAACGTAGCGGTCCGGTAAAGGCCAGACTAAAGCTAAGCGTGATGAAGCCACCTGTCAGTTGTTGTTTTTGCGATGTTGATGAACCCTGAATTAGTAGCAGAAGTTGAACATTTTCAAATTTAAAATTGAAGAATGGAATTAAAAAATATTGTTATTGTTGTTTTGCTTTTTTTTACTGTAGATTTCGCTCATGGTGTCATAAAGCGTTTTGACTTCTGTGGTAATAATAAAATCTTTGAATTTTATTAGTTGTCATTTTGCTTATTTTTAATAGGTGGTCTGCGTAAAAGCATTTTCTCAGTGTCATCAATTAAAATGAGTCCATATCCAATTAGAAGAGGCCAAGACACTAAAATAGAAGTCAATTTTGACTCTAGTAAGTTAGAATCAGTTTTTCCATTATAGTGTTAAAAGCATATTATTACTATAATATTAACTGCTTCTTAGTTGAAAACTATTTCACAAATCTGGTACGAATCTTCTCTTGAGGTAGTTTATTTATAATAGCACGGTTTTTGGCTTATTGGGAACAAAATACAAAATAACTTCTATCATGGCATAATATATTAAGTCGAAGAAGTGCTGGAAGTGATAAATATCATTTGATACAGGAGTATTACGAGTCTGTTGGCTTATACAAGTGCCTGGCACGGCGTAAATACGGCCAATCAAATTAGTTATTTGCTATATCCAATGAATAATAAATGTATTATGCACGGCTGAAGTTATAAGAGGGTTTTTTCGCTATTGGTATTGATTTGTTATTCTTGGCCTTTCAGCCTAATAGGTACTCTAGAGTACAGACTTCAGTGTACTACATTATGTGTATTGTATAGGTGAAGTGGTACATGGAGGTGAGATTTGTGGTTTTCTATATGGATTTGTTTCATTACTAAAATATGATCTATGCTCTGATCTTCCCTCACCTGGTGGTCCACTTCAGAAAGGAACGCATAAAGTCGAGGTCCAGAAAAGGATGCCTGAATATTTTCCAGCAGTAATGACTTATTAAATTAGTGTTATTTTAGATAAAGAAAAAACAAACAAACTAAAACGAAGCTTATACAAGAATAAAAACTGTACCTCACTAGGTGGGAGTGTCAATAGCTAAAACCAGAATTCATGTAGCTATTACTAACTAAAATAATATCTTAAAAAATAAGCAAAAAAACTGTTGTTGAGACAAGAAGCCTTGCTTTATGTAATGTCATGACTTCTGGTAGAAAAATCATGTTTAATATGGCACTCTTGTAGACATTGAAACGATATTCATTTTTCACTATTTCATAGTAGCTAATATTAATGTAGTATAATTATATTACTATGAAAAAATTAAAAGATGAATATACAGTGTATTATTATTATAATGTTAAGAATGTAGTAAACATGTCTCTCCATATTGAAATGATAAGAACTATTGGTTGGTCACTTTAAATGTTTCGTTCTAGTTAAGTGATCCTGCCTAGCTAAACATGGTCAGCCTAATAAAATAGGCCAAGCTCAGCTAAATGGGTCTGCCTAGCTAAACTTTTCTGTTAGCTTATTACCTACCTGGCTTTTAAAGCAAATCAAGTTAGTGTCATTTAATTTAGTCTTTTAGTTGGTGCTCTCTACCAAAAGTTAGCTTATAGATTTGTTAAACATCCAGACATATGCTCAATTGTACACTGTTTAATGAATAATGCCATAATAAGGAAAGACAACAACAACAACAACAACTACAATTAATAATAATAATAATAATAATAATAATAATAGCAATAATAATAGTAATAATAATAATAATAATAGTAATAATAATAATAATAATAATAATAATAATAATAATATAGCTTGAGCAATGAAAATGGTATATGGAGACACTATATTCATAAAACAGGCCAGAAACACTCACAGGTATACATTTTCAACACGAAACTTCACTTCTTTCAACTCAGTTAACTTCCCGAGCATAAAGCAAACTACACCGCTGGCTGCAAGAAATTGTTTGCTCACGTGATTATGACGTGAAAGCTGGTACCTACGCGGAGCTGAAAAGCTTCATGTTTTCTCAACGATTAGCCCGAAATTAAAAAAGTAGCACAATAAAAGGAGTTCATGCCTAAATCAATGGTTAATTGTCAGTAATCTCCAAAATGAGAGCGTGATAGACAGACAAGCAGACAAGATGACTACTATAACCCTCTCACGCATGCACGCTGAGGGTTAATAATAATGATAATAAATAGTAATAATAAAAGTAATAATAATAATAATTATATTATTATTATTATTATCATTATTATTATTATTATTATTATTATTATTATTTAGTTTTTTAAATTATGACATGTCAATGAGTGGGTTGGCACAACCCAGAACGTGATTGCAGTGTTCATGACAGCCTATAAAAGAGGTTGCTAGAGGCTACTTTGATACTGCACACATGTGTAGGTGCGGTTGTATTTTTATATTATTTTATTGTTGTTGCTTGTTTCAGGGATCATATCGAATCAGATTGGAAGGAACTAGTGACGAGGGAAAAAAATTATTCTGTGCTTACATGACAGTTGATGTTGAATGACTAGCTAATTATCATTATAATTATTTGATTAAAATAGCTTTAATTTATTCATCGAGCCACATTTTAATATTATGTATACTCCTGCATGTTTGGTAAGGGAGTAGGGGTCTAGTACTATTTTTTTTTGTAATGTGTGGGTAAAAGGAGCTGCTTCCCTCTCCCCCCCCCCCCCCCCCCCCCCTCCCCCACCCCCAACCTTCCCACTCCCCTTTTAAAATTCTATTGATTACTAAATAAGTCAGCATTACTAGCTTTATATACTTTCAGTTCTAAAGAAGTAACAGCTGCATAGGTAAACTTGTCATACCTTAGACTATATCAGACAGTATCGTCCTACCCTGCTAAATATTTGTCTTGATGGACTAAACTTGTTCATTATGCAAACCAACTGGCAATCAGATTTTTTTCTACTTCTGTACTGCTAGGGGGTACTGCTGTGCTGCACTCACTCTGAACAAACTCTCTCTCTCTCTCACTGGCTTTCTTTATACAGTACACAATTCAAAGAAAACATAATTAGTGATCAATTCAGGACTTCTTTTCGATACATGTATGTTAAAAAAAGTTGATTTGTTCATAGGTTTGATCTCACTGACAGCCAAAAATTTTCTTTTAATTATGTATTCTTTACAACAAGCTTAAATAGATAAAGAAAGAATTGTAAAGTAAGGTACAGTAACTAGATCCTACCTAGATTTGGGGGAGGGGGGGTTAACTCCGTTAAAAAAGTGGGGGAGCCAACATTTAGCTAGACAAAAGTTTTGTTTACTGTGGCCAGTCAGATGATTTTACTTTTTGCAATTTAGATTTATTTTTGTAAACTAAGTGCTTCAATAAAAAGAAAGGATACAATTACAAATTATATAATTTTGATAAGACTTACACTAAGATTACAAATTCTGAATTTTGAAATTGAAAATGAAACTAGTAAATGTTTGGGAAAACTCTTGTGTGGATGGCAAAGTGCTTATAAAAGTCGAGTGGTAAGATAGTAGATAACTAGAAAAATGGCTTCCAAAGCTATAGCTGTGCTTGTTCTTATACTGGGTGTTGCAAGAGTGGCGTATGGTGTTGCCATTATTCAGCAGAACATGACTTTTAAATCGTGTGGTAATAAATACAAATATCTAGCTAAAGCTCTTTCTAACTTTGTGCTGTTTACTCAGGGAGTCCTGGAGACATCTTCACTGTGTTAGCCATCGATGTAACCCCATATCCACTTGGGAGAGGTCAACAGGCCACTATTGAACTCAACTTTGATTCCAGTAAGTTAAGGATCCTGGCCAGCTACAATCCCACTATTATGTCTATCTGTCATTACCCTTTCAGTCTTCTAAACTTAGCTACATGACTATGACTCATTTATCTTTATGCTGCTAACATATAGGTGAAAGTGTAGCTGGGGGAAAGGTCTCTGGTACCATCAGTGGGATGTCTCTGCCTGAATATGATTTGTGTTCAAACCTTCCCTCTTCTTGCCCACTTGAGAAAGGATCACACAAATTCAAGATTCAGCAAGAAGTGCCTGGATTTGTTCCACCTGTAATAATACTACTTTAATGTGCTTGAATTTAGTAGAGATATTATATTTATTGCAGGGGGACTATACTGTAACACTTGAAGGAAAAAGCAATGAAGGAAAACCATTATTCTGCACTTCATTAACAGTGGAAGTTAAATGAACTACAAATGCTGTATTCCATTTGGAACTTGCTTACAACTTTTGTTTTAGATTTAGCCTGAGTGTATTGACTCCTTTATGCATATTGTACAAATTTATAATGCGTGCCAAATTATAATAACACAAAAATAAAATGTAGCTAGTATAAACATAGCTATATCATATCTATTATAATAAAAATACATACTACAGCTATACAGATATAGCTAATGAAAAAACCAGCAACAACTTTTCCGCACTTCATTGAACTACCATGTTGTAGCTAGCGCATTTAAACAACGCTATAGACAGCGAGAGACTTCAAGATAATAGCTGACGAATACATACATCCTCTCTAAATGATGCACACGTGCTGTGTTTTATCTTTGATGATGATGTGTATGATGTGCATTATAAAGATTTGAGAGATGTGTAATGCCTGAGGAAGTTTATGGATTATTTCTCATCCTCATTACCAATACAGTCACAAATTTTCAAGTGTCTAGCTCGCTGTCTTTGCATAACATTACCGTGAATGTAAAGCTTGACGACGCGCAAGGAGGAGTAGCTGCGTTTGCTGACTTCAACTCCGACAAAGCGACTGATATTCTCATTTTAAACTCAACGGGTAAGGTAAAAATTCCCTAGCTAGTTTCTTGTGAAACAATAAAACGACAACATTTTTGTGGATAATAGCTAATGTAATCAACTTAGATATTTTAATTTAGCATTTTTGTTTTTTGTATATAGCTAGATAACTAGCTATTATTCTCAAATTCTTTAGGAGTGATTCAAAACTTGTACACATGGACCAGTGGAAGTGGCCAGTTTGAATTTGTTCCACTGTAAGTTTTCAGAACTACAGAGACTGTACGTATATGTGTGAAAGTCATTGACATGGTCATCATGGTGCAGGGGTTTTCCCTACCCTGCTGCAGCAGCTAGAGCAGCGGATTTCGATGGGGATGGTGTGCTGGACTTGGTATGGCAGGAGGCAAGCAAAAGTAGCTGTTCCCCTGTCTACATCTCCTGGCTAAACTGGGATCAGGAGAAGGATCTCATTGCGTCTGGTAAGGGATATCAACATATCGGAAGAGTGGTAGGACAATGCAGAGGTAGATATCAAAGAACACAAAGTGGCACCAACTAAATTACGTGGTTAACCCTCATTGTGCATACAACGATTCCGTGAATTAACTAATTTTTAAAAATTTTTTTTTTACATGTACTGAAGTTTTGGTATGAGATCAGCACACTAGTTCATTTCATGCGGATTTTTTTTTTTGACCACACGGCCTGTGTAAAGTATTAATGCTTTCAAACTACTTGCAAACTTTACTGAATGTTGGTTGAACTGACTGTGTTCAGGCCTCAAACCCTGAAGGGATTTAAGGAACTTAGACGTTGACAGTATCGCGCAAGTCATGCACGCACACAGTCAATGGTTTCTGTAAAGGTGCACATCGTGCCTGCGAGCTAAAATGCTATTTTATTATTTGTTTTGTTTTCCATATCAACCATTATTATAAGATTATTATAAGATTATTGTAGTGATTGTATTGGTACAGTTATCAAAGTAATTATTCATCAGTAGCGAACCAGTGACAACCTGTGTGATACTAACTAGCTAGATCACAGGCCCACCATCCACTCGACCTCAGATCTCCCGAGTTATTGTATCCTCTTTTCGTTGTTCTACTTGTTGTGGCATCCCTGCCCACTCAGACTGTATTGTGACAGGTGTAGGTAATGTTTTTGTGTTGTTTTAAGGAGAGGGAAGTACATGTGTCATGCATTGTATCATGGTACGTTCAAACCGTCCAATTAAAATTCGTGCTGAATATATTTCATTCCCACCTTCTAGGAGGTGAATAAGTGAACTGTCAAATTAAGAATTAGTTTTTATGCTTTTCCTATAGCCTACAGCCATTAGCACGAGTCTGTTGTACCACCATTCCATTCTATCTGTTAATCCCATACCAACCTCCACATCATCATGTAACCTATACATGCCGGGGGTGGGGTGGAGGGAAAATTCTCGAGTTGTCAAGTGTACATACTAACTAGTGGTGCGCTCGAATAGCGCAAATGCATGGCGAGCGAGAAGACTCTCTTTACAGAAAAATAGGACAGAAATTACATCTAACTGTAGTGCACAGTGTAACCCTTTCCATTCTCAGTTAGCATCAGAAAATCTAAAGTCTCTGATCCCAGACTAAGGAAGTGGACCCATGCATTGTAGTAACAATAACAGAATTACCTGAATAAACTTCGAAAGCAGTGGCAAAGAAGCGCAGCTTGACAAAGACTTCACAATTGTTTCAAGAAGAGAGTAGCTATAAACTTTTTGGTTGAAACAAAGTTACGTTAGGCAGTGCAAGGATTCTCCGCGCTCGTTAATTGAAAAATACTGGAACTGTGAACGCTTTACCTAACTTACGTAATTAGAAGCCCGGGCAAAAAATTTTGACGTACGTATACATACATATATATATATCTGAATCTCAATTGAACACGACTGATAGTCAGCTTCGCTCGCTCGCTGAATTAACAAGTGAAAGAAAATTGTTAGCCATGTTTATTAAACTATTAAATTAGAGGATGAAGAGAGTACACTTGTTATTGTTATTTTATTTCATCTTCCAGCTCATATGTTCCTGTACAATGCCTCTACTGTTCATGCTCCAATTATGGCAGTTGAGTAAGTATGTTTGTTTACTTAGTTTGTATACCATTGCATGTGCCTAGTGTAACCATTGTTGATGTCACCAAATTATAACTGGCCCAGGGTACTTCCTGGCATTGAAACGAACACTTGTGAAAATAGTATTGCTGAGAACTTGAAAGTACACAGTATTACATTTACCATAACAATGAAGCTAAGAAAATGGCAACAACTACAGCTTCACAAAAAAAAACAATGAAACAGACTTACTTTCAGATTCAGTGTCGCGGCTTATTGGTTTGCTCTAGATAAGTGTTTGGATGTGTGTGTATGTGTGCATGTACGACGTTAAAGGGGTTGCCCACATGTGAGTCACATGGAAATGTAGTCTTACAACTTGCCTTGCATACACTGGTTCAGATGTGTTGCCCGTGCAATGACTCTGTATATTAGATTAGCTACAATAAGCAAACAATAGCATGGGGCTCTTAGAAAGTTAGCTCAATATATTTTCTAATGTACAACCGAATCCACAATTTCTGTATCCCCAAATACTGGTACCATTCCAATGTTTACATTTAGAGCCATTTCTTTACGTACTTTTAACGAGCTTCTCGGGTAGGGCTGTGCTTTCACTATCGTGGCTCTTATGAATTAGCTTTATGTCTGTACATCGCTTTTAGTAAAATTTTGTGTACTATTTACTAGACTGGTGGTACATAGCATTAGGTAAATACGTATATTGCAAGGGACAACTGACTACAGTACATTACCTACATGCCTTAGACAAACTTTGTAATTATGACATAATGAATTAACTGCAAATACACAACAACCACCAAGTTCGTTTTGTGTTTGTCGGTTATGGTGTGAAAGATGGATGATATGGAGAAGGTGATGTAGAAATCTGCTGTGTTTAGGAATCCTTGGCCTTGAGGCCTCAGATTCCTAGACGCAGCTGATTCACAATATCCAAATCTAACTATTTCAGAACGTAGCAACGGGTAGAACTGAACGAAAAAAGTGTCCGTAAAGCTTAGAGTGTAGCAACAAGCATCGGATATACTTGATTTCTAACTGCCACTGGGCATGATTGTGCTCAAATACGTAATGGACCACTATGATTGCTTGCAAGTGACTAAACATGTATGTAATAATTGTATGTATACATAAATGTATATAATATATATTTGTAGTTGCAGTATACAATTCCATTAATTTCAAATTCATTTAATAATTGAATTGATATCTGTTGCAAATCTCCCTTACTTACATACTGTTTTTTTTCCTTTCCTCTTTCTTCTGCCCACCCAGTGTAGATGGTGATCATATATCAGACATTGTGTCCGCTACTTGTGAGTCCCCTCACTTGCCCCGTGTGTGGATCAGCACAGGGAAGAAGTGAGTGTACTAGGTGGAGGCGGTGTGAATGGAAGATGATGTGAGAGTGACTTCTTGTAATGTGAGGCATTCACCTTCATTGTGCTATCCAATGGTTTGGAGAAATGTGTGTGTTTGTGTGTGTGTGTGTGTGTGTGTGTGTGTGTGCAGTCATCTACATACATACATAAGAAGTATTTTTTTCTTGAGTATTTTTGACCTTTAATTGTTGACTTGTCGTTAGAACGAGAGGAAAAGTTTGCCCAATTATGAGCTCAATGGTTGATAGTACATACATACATTCACAGCAGTTTTTAAGAATTGCCACATAGTGGCGCTTGATGTATTGCAAAGTAAGACTGCAGTAGCACAAGTTAGTTATAATTTACCACTGGGTGGCCGCACACCGCCCACGCAATTTTCCCTCTCCTGCTCTTTTTTTTCTAAACTAGCTGAGCTTTTCTTATACCTCACCTCTCCTTTTTTCAGCTCTTCTTCTTGAGTCATGAAGTCCCCTTTTCCTTTGATTATCTCTCCTGCTTCTGAATTTCTGTCATACTTTGAGAACCTTTTGTCTTCTATTTCGTACTTTCGCCTTCCTTTTGGAAAGTAACCCCCACCTTTACTCATTGATTCCACCCGCTGTTTAGCTACAATTAATCGCTCGCCGTTTTGCCTTCTCTTCCCTTCCATTTTAAACCTACTTTGCCGATTCCAACTGCTTTTTAGTTACGATTAATCACCTTTTACCCTCTCTTTCGTACTTTCGCCTTCCTTTTTGAAACCTGCGCTGCCTTCCGAGATGACGATGCGTACCAAACCGTACAAATCTCATGAATTATTCATGAATACGCACACCGTCGTTCACCGTCGTCGTCGTCGTTACTGACGCACAAGCGTATTATTATATAGATGAATATGACACTCAAAAGTACATGTAAATTTCAAAGAAACAAAACTATTTAAAAAAGTGAAGGCATTTAGTTTGGTTTAGTAGTTTTATAGAAAATGTTTTTTTAATCTTGCCTACGTACACACCACGTACATAAATAATGGATTTATTTTGTTTTACATATGTCAGTTTTGTGTTCATTGTTATTTTTTCAATGCTGTCATATTAAACACACCTACAAGCACGTATGAGTGAGATTTGCTAATTTAGTATTCAGTCAAATAGTTAAGTTTTCTGACAGGTACTGTCGTATGTGCCAAGTCAGTTATGTAAAATACATAATGCGGATTTTTTTTTTCAGCCACTCATTTGTATCACATGACCTGAAGGGCGTGGCAGAGATGGGGAGAGAAGTAGGGGCAGGCGTCATCTCGGGATTCAATTACATGGATCTCAGTGGTGACTGTGTACCGGAGCTGCTGGTGTTTCGCAGCGATAAAGGCGGAGTTATAGACATGTGGAGGTGGCAGGTGTGTGTGTGCGTGTGCGTGAGGTATCTATGTTTGTGCAGTTTTATCTGGGCTGAAGAGGAGGAGGGGGACAGGGGCGGGAAAAACATACTGTGAAGAAATTTTATTTTACTTAACGTACGTACATACATGGTAGACCCTCACTTAAGTAATAGAAGTACCTTGAAGCTGCTGATTTAACCTATCTATATACAAGTTATTTTTTCTCATATGTATTTATATATGTTCTGCTCTTTTTATGAATTTGCACAATCTATAGATTGTACTGCATATTCTATAAATTCTTTCTAATAATTCTTGCTAGAGGTGCACCGATAATCTATCGGTTTATCGGCCTACTTTTTCGATATTGGTATCGGTCATCAACACTACCGGCCGTACCGATATAATTAACCGATAGAAAAAATTTCGTACTCGCTGCGTGGACACTGAACGGATGAGTTCTGCTTGCTCTTAGACGGCGTAAAGACAAAGAAACTTAACTACGATGTCTAAAAAGAGGTCGCCAATTTGGCACTACTTTGTACCTGACACTGAAGACTCTAGACTAGTACCATTATACTTCTAATTATGTAAAAATTAAATTTTCAAAAATTCAGTGAATATATCTATCTGTTATCGGTATCGGCCTTGATTCTAGATACAATACCGGTTATCGGTATATCGGTAAAATCTTCTATCGGTGCACCTCTAGGAGTTGCATGAGTTAAAGATCAAGGAAGCTCTACACATACAGATGACACTAGACAACAAGTTTAACAGAGTAATATGTTTAGAGCTTCCAGGATGCTGGCTATCTATGCTGCGTGCAAATCACCCTTCAGGATATAAGCGTACCCTCCAGAAATCTTGCTGTTTACAATGTGTTTATTATATCACGGAGAGTTCGACCTCAGTTGACCCCTAAAGAGTACTTTGGCAAGAAGTCAAAACATCAGGTTAAGTTTTAATTAACATAATAAATATGGGTTGTTAGAATGAGAAAAGTTGCTATTATTAATAATACCATTTTTCTGTCCAGAAAAAAAAATGAGTGGTAACACGTTGGTTTAATATTATCAAAAGGACATCAAACTGTATTGCCCTTATATATTCTACTACTAAATGGTAAGAATAGGAAAGGGGGACTCAATATGATAAAAGGGGGTCTCATTCTGACAAAAGGGGGGCTCATACAACACTAGTTTACCACCCCCATGTTCATGTTCAAAGAAAGATCACCATCTCCAACTTCAGCATAGGATGAGTGGATCAAACTTCAGCATAGGATGAGTGGATCAAACTTTTAAACGAAAAGATGCTGTAATGAAAATTTATTGGGGTGCCAAAATTGAAGTATAGATTTATTGACATGTGGGTGCTAATCTATAGATTGTGCAGTAGCACAACGGTTAAATAACAAAATTAGTAATACTACATAAAATTTAACTTCTATTGAAAAGCTAATGCCAGAAAGTGTTCTACACCACATAAAAACCCTATGCAAGATATATTACACATAAATATTTCTGAAATATTGGTCTACGAAATTAAAAATTCAATTTCACTGAGTTACTCACTACTAATGAATGGCAAATAGTGAAATTTATTACATTCAAATAGCTACAAACAAACTATTAACATTATACTATGGACCTGAGTTTACAAGGCAGTTTACAAGGCATGTCTTATACTTGCTTTTGCTGTGATGAAAATTTAAGGGTGCTAAAATTGAAGTATAGATTCATTGATATATGGATGCTAATCAATAGATTGTGCAGCTCAATGTATAGATGAGTTGCACAATCTATGAATTATAGAATGTCCAGCACAATCTATAGATTGTGCAAATTCATAAAAAGAGCAGAACATATACATATTGTACATCATCTTGTTTTTTTACTTAATAGGTTCATAATGAAACAGGTTTAAAATAATATTATTATCACCATTATCATTATTATTATTGGAGATGGTGGGGTTAACTGATTGTGTTCCTTTTAGTTTGTAGAGTAATAATGTATTTGGTGTTGTCTTATCTATAGGAGGACCAGTTGGTGTGGACACAGAATGTGTCTCTGAATGTGACGACAGCAAGAAGGCTGAGTCCAGTTACCACCGTGGACTTGTGTGGGTTGTTTACACTTACTATGAAGTTGTGCTACATTACCTGGTATGCTTTGTGTGTGTGTGTGTGTGTGTGTGTGTGTGTGTGTGTGTGTGTGTGTGTGTGTGTGTGTGTGTGTGTGTGTGTGTGTGTGTGTGTGTGTGTGTGTGTGTGTGTGTGTGTGTGTGTGTGTGTGTGTGTGTGTGTGTGTGTGTGTAGCTGGTGACGGGATCACAGAGCTGGTGTTGTTTGCGTGCTACGAAGCCGACCACAGTGTTTGCTTGAATACCTCCCTGATTGTCATGTTTCCAGCAAAGGTAATTATTAAAATAAACTGAAGGACTTATAAAAACATTCGTTTGCTGCCAAGCAGTCTTAATCCCTACCCAATTATTGTATTGTGGTACTGTTGTGTAAATCCACTAGTACTAATGGATTTCCCTCTGTAGCTGGGTTGTAAGGCCAGCTATGCACAGAAATAACTCAGTTAAACTTTAAAACTATATCTTTAAAGAAACTAATATAGAGAATAGAGAACAGAGAAAAAACAGAGAGAGTGAAATGATGCAAGGTTCGAGTTTAAATAGAGGGATGAAGAAAGGTGAGTGCCTAGTGGAAAATATTCATATATGGAAAACAGTGTTAATTGGTGAGAAGTGGGTAAAGTTGTACAGTAATGGCTTGAACAGGTACATACATATATTTCAAATTTTCAATGCATGCATGCATGCATGCACACATACATACATACACACACATACATACATATATAAGTACATACATACATACATTCATACATGCATGCATACATTCTCCCTAACATAATAGTTGAGAAGTTGAAGCAACCTTGAAATATTAACTGTAGTTATTTAAATCAATTTGATGCCAGCACAACAGAAACTTTCAATTGACTAATTGAATAGTGGGTGTTAAATTTAGCATATTCACTTTACAGCTAATTGTTGGCTTTTAAATGAGAAGATAATTTGTAAGTATTAGCACCATTTCTGAGTGGGTGGCTCAAGTGTTTTAATGGAGAAGGGATCAATTAGTTAAGTGGAAAAATGACTGGTGCTGTTTGGACGTCATAGTGGGCATTTGTGTGTGTGTGTGTGTGTGTGTGTTGAAGTATCCAGGCACTGATGTCACTAACTGTAGAGGAAGTTCGTCATGGAAACTTACTTTTGAAAAGGTATAGATTTACAGTTCTATTTTAGAGCTGGCTTGTGTGTGTAAAATACGTGTATGCATGCGTGCATGAGTGGTGTGTATGTGTGTGTGTGTGTGTGTGTAGGGTATCCTCATATGGTAGTGTGTGTGTGTGTGTGTATGTGTGTGTATGTGTGTGTGTGTGTGTGTGTTCCAGATAGTGAGGGTCACTTTCTTATTCCATCTCCCCACAACTCTATCACCTTCCCTTCTCCTCTTCCCTATCATTAGGTCCAGAAGTTATATTTATCTCATGATGGTGATGTGCCTGTGGCTATCCCCTTGGTTACGGTCTCCGCCCAGCCTGTGCTGGGAGATTTGGACTTGGACAGTTCCTTGGACATCCTGTTACCAGTCATTGACAAACTGTAAGAGAAGTACAGCTGATGGAGGGGAGTTGATACCTATTTTTGGGAGATACTTTTGTTTGGGTTTCTCATTTCTCACATTTTAGTCCAAAATACCTGTCTAATGCACACACACACACACACAAACGCATGCATGTATGCACACACACACACACACACACACACATGCATGTACACACACACACACACACACACATGTCCCCCACTCATACTTTATATGACTTTATCCATCTCTCCATTGTTGGTCATCCTCTCTTTCTCCCTCAGCTCCAATGAGACATTCCTGCTCCATGTGTCGGGTTCAAGTGATGGTTCCTTTTCTCCCAAGTGGCGTAGCATGAGAGATTACTCCGTGGCTGGAGCTGTGGCTGTCAATTTCTTTGACTTCTATGAAGATGTACGCTGAGTAGTTAAAAAATGGTGAAACTCATTACAGTGCAATATGTTTGATGGCCATTTTCTCCCTCAATCTTTTAGATGGAATTATTATTGTTAATAATAATAATAATAATAATACTAATAATAATAAATTGTTGTTGTTTTGGTTATGTTTTTGTTGTTATTATTATTTATTTACCATTGCCATTGTTTATTCAAATTATTCATTCATTTATTCAATTTATTGGGTTGTGGTTTGTGCTCACTATCTGTAAATCTCCAGGGTGTACTGGATGTCCTTGTTCGAGTAAAAAATGGCGGCAATGAAGATGACGGATCCTGCACTTTGTCAGCTTTCAGACAGTCTGTTGGAGAAGACCACACCTTTCTGAAAGTATTAGGTACGCTATTATTAGTTTTCATGAGATGCAAAATGACAGAAATTTTGTTGTCATGATTACTGTTTTTACAGTATTGGAAGGATTCTGCTACTCCAGCTGCTCTGGTCTCATTCTGGTAAGTGACATACATACTCACTGCACTTGTATATAACATCATTCAGTAAGTATTTTTTGAATTTTCATGAACACTTGGTTTTGTATGATTTTTTTTTGTGATTGTTTTAATTTTAATAATCGTAGTTTTCTAAACAGCCAACAATATTAGATTTAATGTTAGACTTCTCACAGGAGCCATTCAAACTTTAAAACTGATAGAACTGATATTAAAAATATTATTTTTCATCCAAGAATGATTAATTTTTTTCCCCCTGGTAGCCTTATGGTTCAGTTCGATCAGGAGCTGCTGTGTCATACTTGACTACGGGCAGATCAGGTCACGCGCAGACTACGGTAGCAGCTGTCAAGTCTTCATCGGCTGCTCTCCAACTCCCATTCATTCTGTTTGGTCTTGGGGAAACCCCCAACTTCATAGAGAGGCTTACTGTAGGGATGGTGGTAAACACTACCAGTGGTACTGGGACCGGTGTCGAAGTCAGGTTCCGGACTTGGAAGAACTTGGTTCCAAATTCTCAAGTTATAGTGATTCCAACGCCACCATATAGACCCAGCAGGTATTGCAGTGTATGTTTGTACTATGTGCGTGTGTTTGACATAAAGAAAGGTGTTGTTATTGTTTCTTACCTCCCTACATTTACAATTCGTCCAGATGTAAAGATGCTGTGAGGTTATTTGAACTGCTATCCATTTTTTTCACTGGTATATTGGTGTATGTGTGTGTGTGTGTCTCCACCCACTAATATAGGTGTGGCCTATAGTAGAACTTTGTCAAAAACTACTATCCGGATATTATTACCAAGTGGGTGTGGGGAGCCCCAATGAACTGACACTGAGAGTTACTACAACCTAGTCTCTCTAATTAGCCATTCTCCTACCTATATCCAGATTATTCATGCATGTAATAAATAATAAAGACCAAGAGTATACTGATGGTGGAATACACGAGATGTATGTTGTGTGTAGAGTATATGTAGAATGTGCATAACCGTTGACATATTATATTAGTGGTCCTTTCATTGGCACAAATTTACAATTTCTTTCTTTCTCCAATTGCCCATGTTTAATGAAGCACACTGAAGCTAAAGTGAATTTACCTTTTATAGGCATGTTTAGGAAGTGTATGTGTTCCGGCATTGACTTGCTCCATAGCTGGCAGATTTTGTGTCTCTGACAGACCAATACTTAAAGCTGTGGTATAGCTAACACATACTGTAAGTGAGTAATATGAAACTAAAGTGAGCTTATTCTTTTAATTCACTATCAATACGATAATATTGTTTGGTGGTGTTGTTTTTTTTGCAACTTCATTCTTACAAAAGAGGTGTGACTTTAAGTGGATGTGGTTATTAAATTGGTGTGGTTATGGATCTATTAAGGGTTGTGGTTACGTATAAGTTAGTTCAAAGTAACCTCCCTTTTCAAAATCCATGGAACCGTTATTATGGCTATAGCACGTGGATCTATTGATATTCCAGTGTGTGTGTATGTGTGTGTGTGTGTGTGTAATACATAGAAAATAGTATTGAATTACACCATTAGTAAATATTGTTGTTTGTTATTATTTGTTGTTGTTTATGTAGCTGGCACTTGTCTCTGTATTTGACTCCCAGTCACTTGGTCTACACTACTATAGGCGTGCTGTGTGCACTGGGGGCGGGGCTAGCTCTTCTCATCGCATTACTTCATGGCAGAGAGAAGGTATAACTAACTGTTCTGTACAAGTGTCTGTTGTGACTGTTCTTTACTTACTGCAGTATCAAGATAGCCAAGAAAGAAAGCAGGCCAAGCACAAGTTTCATTTCAATGCAATGTAGACTGCTTCCTCTGATTCACATGTTTGTGATGTAATTCTTTTTCTTTTTTTGAGTCAGCTTTTGTGTTGACCTTTTACCTTCTTATTGGAGTTTGTAAAACATATTGTGGTAAAGGGTGGTTAACATTTGTAAAGAAGTTACATTTGCAGCCGTAATGCCACTAACTTGAGTTCTGTTTGTTTCTGCAAGACGAACTCTATGAAAGAAGAGAACCTATAGATATTGTATTCTATTCTACGAGAGAAAAAGAATAGAAATGTCTTTGCTGAAGTCTAAGTATTTGTACAGAAGAATGCTCTCTAAGTCAGCACGAAGTGTTGTAGTGCCAAACTCACGCCGACTTGCCAGCTCTTCAAGCCACTTCAGTTTCGACAACTCTTCGTCAGCTATAGTGGCAATGCCTGTCCTTAAAAGCTATCATTCAGGGCTTTTGTCTAAACAAGAAATCCATCAGAGATGGAAAAGGGTAGTTACTTCTGCCAAGTTATACTTCCAGGATCCAAATCCCAATCCTTCTGGTGGCACAAATGGCAAAGATGACCAGGAACATGGCCAACAGAGTAAGGCTGGGTGTTTTTGGCCCAGTACAAAGGTACCGTACACTCAACAATATGATTACTAATACTCATATATCGGAGACTTCACCTCCTCAGACTAACCTATACATACTACATTGGCAGAGTAATAAATTAAAAGTATAAATTTTAAGCTCGAGTATAATTTCCTATTAAAAATAGCGATTTTATTTATGTGAGGAAAACATTTTTTTTTTTGCAATGCCCATTAAGTAAGTACTTGCTTGGTCATTAATTTCATTGCCTTATCACATGTGCTACTATTAAGCTGCATGTGTCTCTGACAATTGGCTCAAATTTGTAAATGTACATCCGTCAAAGTGTCTCGGTTTTGCAACGTTTGATTGCTATAATACGTTTTGGCGAATGCTTCGTATAACAACAAGTAGTGTAAATTTGATTGTACCAAGTAACGCGTTCAATTTGTGAATTCTTTGCTAATAAAATTATTGAATACATTATATACAGTTCTTAGTTCTAAAAAGTTTGATACTGGTCTGGTATGCAAAAGCTCCATTGCTGAGTATTTCTGAAACAGCTTGCTTACTAATGCTACAAACAGTTGATTCAGTTTATAGAGTTTGAGGAGTTATCATGGGTGCCGACTGTCCCGATTTGAGCAGGACACTCACGACTTGTACCACTATTTATCCAGATTGAAACATACTTACATTGTCATCTCTACTTTGTACAAGCAGATAACCCTCACAAAGGACCCACCCCTGAAGACGAAGCTAACAAGGTGAACGTGTTGCTGGGAATCCTCCTGACAATGCTGCTGGCTTACAAGATGGTCCTGCCCAAAACCAGAGAGACTTCTTTTTCTACTTTCCTGCAGCATATATTGCCCACAGGCGAGGTGAGGGCAAACATTAAAGTTTGAAAGACATGTACGTAGACTCTCATTGGCAAAACTTGCAGCTCAATGGTTGCACATACATTTGAAAATGTAAATAATATTATAGAGAACTGATGTTTTATTTCATGATCATGAACGTGATAAATGATTCATAACATTTTTTGCATATACATTACATTATATATCAGTTCTCGTGTTTGTGTACAATTAAGTACTACTGTTTCCGTGTGGGTGTGTCAGGTGAAGGAGTTAAAAGTGAACAGCCAGCGTAATAGAGTAGAAGTTATTCTACATAAAGGAGCTGAGATAAATGGACTTCCAGTAAGTGTGTGTCCTGAATGAGGAAAGACAAATTTTGCTTAATTTTACTCAATTGTCGACTTTTTTCTCTTTTTTTTTTTTTTTTTTTTTTTTTTTTGTGTGTGTGTGCATGCAGGAGAAAGGGCGTGGCATGTTACCAGATTTAAACTTCACAATATCTAGTGTGGAAAAGTTTGAGGAGAAACTCATTGATGCGCAGGAGAAGCTGGGTATTCCACCGAGTGGGCGTGTCACCATTGTGTACGACACAACACAGAGCAACACGTATGTCCTTAATTTATATGCAATGTTTAGTGGAGATTTAGATAGAGTGGAAGATAATGAGCTGTAATTACTCATGACCCAATTAGAATTATACTTGGCACTTTAGATTTGTCATTGCTAAACTGATGTTGCTCTAAGGCCAGTTTTCTGCGAATTGGCGCTGTTAACGGTCACGTCCTGCCAGAGAAACATCCTTGCTAAGATTTGTGGGGTAGTAAGGCCCACAGACGTTCTGTACTTGGGGATCCCGCCGCTTAGTCTAATGTGACAGGAGACAGCCAAGTCCCAACAACCACAAATTAGATAGATTTAGTTTAATAGAGACACAAGAAATGTTCCAAGAAAATATGAAAAAAGTACTCAACTAAGATAAATTGAAAAGTGCATGCATTACAAGTAAACAGTGATTAGCTATGAAGTTCGAGGGGATAAAGTTCAACGGTATCCGATGATGTGCTTGCGTTAGACTACAGGCATTCCTGGACAGGCTATATATGGCTATTTACTGTCTCCAGTTATCAAGTCTAAATTCTGCTTGACTATCATTAACGGAAATTCATGTAAATATGTACGTATGTGTGACTCCACTAATGTATAGTGCACTTGATGACGAGGTGGACTCCACCCACTCTTTACAAAACCCAGAGTGTCATACAGGTTGCTTATTGGCTAAGAACAATTCAAACATAGTGTATGTATGTATGTATGTAATTGGTTAGCTTTAAATTCAATTGTCCATGCGTATTCCTGGGAGACCCCACCCACACTTATGGAAGTGTCTTATAGTAATATTGTCAAATTAACCCATAGAAGCCGAAAGCATGACAGCATTAGGGCATTTGGGGATTGTGAGGGCATAACCCCCTGAGCATTAAGGGGGTTATGGGTGGTGAGCTTCCTTATTATTGGGTGTACCAGTCACATGACTACGAACACTAAATGCTGACAGACGATTCAACCACAAGGAAGGTTGTCCTGCAGTGAAAGTTTCAAAATTATATATATTTTTTGAAGTGACATCCAAATGGGATTTTTCTATTGTCCCGTGGGGCAACTGACAGTGCTACTGGACTACACTCATTCTATATAATATTATAATGTTGTATATTAGCATGCTGGATGACCTTGCTGAGTTGCTGTTTTACTTCCTTGTCTGGTACATCATATTCAGAAGGACTTCAAGAGCATCAAAGACTACCAGGACACGTAATCCACTGGTAAGTTGGGGCCAGTCGAAACATGTGTATTCTTGTACCGCAGACTTCTTGTCTCCCTGTTCCTGAGAATTGTGTATCCCTGTTCCTGAGAATTGTGTCCCTGTTCCTGAGAATTGTGTCCCTGTTCCTGAGAATTGTGTCCCTGTTCCTGAGAATTGTGTCCCTGTTCCTGATAATTGTGTCCCTGTTCCTGAGAATTGTGTCCCTGTTCCTGAGAATTGTGTATCCCTGTTCCTGAGACTTGCATATCCCATTTCCAGTCCAGAGACTGGTGTATTTTTTTTTCTGACATAGACCTGAGATTTTCTGGGACCACTGCTATAAATATCAGAGAACCAAGGTACTTTTTTTTTTAGTTCAAGCTGGCTGAAAACAAATTAGGTCATTGTTTAGGCAGATTTTTTATTTTTATTAATGATAGCTTACATCGGATTCTAAAGATGGAAAGAAATGTCCTTGATTCTGTTCTACAATGTTTATTTTAACGATGAGTAATTACCATTGCTTGAATTGACGATACACTAATTTGTTATTTTCAAATGAATAATTATTTATTGTTGTTGTTTTTTGTTTATGGTAGACTGCCTTCACTGGAGCTAACCCTACTATTATCACAGAATACAACCGGCATGCTATCAAGTAAGGATACTCCTGATCACTATGGGTGGATCGGTGGGTGGAGTTATCATTGACTCTAACTATCAGGGTGATAACACCAAGCCTTTTAATATACATACCTTGCATTTTTAATATTGTATGTTTGCTTGTAACGGGAGTCTTGTAGTCCATCTACAGTCATTTGAGGAAAGAAAGTAGCATTCATGGTGATATGCATGGGATAGGAGGGGAACTAAAGAGAAGTAGTGAGGACATTGAGAAGGAGTGGAACTGTCGGTTAAAAAATTTTAATTGATACACTCAGTCCCTCTTATCTGGACACCTCTATTACGGGCTTGCCTCTGTACCGGGCACAAGTTAGCCACTCAATTCTTTCCAAGCGAATTCTCTCATTTGACGACCATTACCAATCGTGGACGTGTAAGTTATTTCTAGCACCAGAGAGTTGTGAAGCCTACTGAGGAGTGTAAGGAAAAGAGGGCAGTGCTTAAGCTTGAAAGAAAAAAAAGCTTGAAACTTCTTGAAAAGGGTTGTCTCAACGTGTAAGGGAGGAAAACTATGGTCTCTGCCTGAGTAACAGATATTTCTGAGATGCGGGCACGTTCTGGTTCCAAGGTGCCCGGATAAGAGGGGATTGAGCGTATCTATCAGAGTAGCCGTAGCTGTATACAATTTAACCTTTCAGTGGCAAGTTTATGACGACCAGTGTGGTAGCATGATGATTATATGATAATTGAAAAACGTTTTCCTGTGAAGACATTCAGCAAGAGATTCAAAGCAAGTTAGACAATACTATCTACTAATATGTAATAATAAGTACCTAGTCCATGAAGACAGAAGCTAGAAATTCGGATTAACCGTTTACTATGTAACTCTACAAATCTTAGGTTCAATGTCAGACAGTCACAGAGCTGCTCCAGAGTTCTAACAGAGTACAGGGCTTAAAGAATGCCATATATTTTTTAAATATTACAAAAAAGAAAATAATGATTATCTTATTTCAAGATATTTTTATTACAGCAAGTACTACATCACTGCATGCACAAAAAAAATTATAATGAATAATCGATTAATAAAAGACTGAAAAGTGTCAACTGGATGCTTAGCACCTTACGGTGCTTATGCTGGTGAGTGGGTTAAGTTGCAGTTGATTTACAATTTCTTTTTCAGCTTTCTTATATTTATTAGATATATATTATTATCACTCTTTCATGGCTTTTTAAAACAATAAGACTAATTACTTGTCACTAGTATTGAAGCCAGGACCACTTACTTAGCGCACGATCTCTCTAGCCACCACTTGAGCTCTGACAGCCAACATTTATTATACATACGGTAGAAGACAAAATAAAGTTCCGAATTCCGTTCTGTGGAATGGCCGTCGCACAATTAAACAAATGGGGGGGAGGGGGGGAACGGTACGCCGTTTGGTAAAATCAGACGTTCCGTTCAATTGCGTTACTGTTTTAATCTTTCTCGTTCACCGTTTGTCTGGCTTAAAGAAATGTAAAAAATCTTTTTTCCAATAGAATGTTCCGATTTTTTTGTTTACAGGCTCCTGAGGCGGAGCTTTTTGGGTTAAAAAAATTGAAGCTGTCCTATTCGAAGTTGTCTCGCGGAGAATTGTTAATTCGACCACCGCACAGTATCGATTATTTCTTGATGTTAGGGCCTTCTCGGGCTTAGATTTTTTTTACTACTGGAGGTCTTTCAGTAGCTAACAGAAGACCTACGAAGTGTGGACCTCGTTTTAGCTCTGTGCCAGTCGGAACTTTGGTCTGCAGCTTTATTGAAGCAAGTTAAATTTTTGTACGATCTTTTTTGCACTATCCCCGTAGCATTTAATGGTTGATGCAAGGCCTTAGCTTGCTGATACAGCTGTGGAAGAGTTTCTAGCTACAAAATATCTGTGAATCGACGAAAAAGCTTGACCGTTTTCTACCGTTTTAGTAAACGGTGTCGACTGTTTGGTCAAAACGGTACGGAATGCAACGGTAAAAACTACAGTAAGAAAACTACCGTTTTACGGCCGTACTATGGGACAGAATTTGGAACTATATTTTGTCTCCTACTAATTTTTTTTTGTTTAACACTTACTGTCACCTAGTCTTCACCTCAGAATACTCTTTTTAATTGCATTGTTTCTATTGTTGTTAATATTGCTGTGTAACAGGTTCAAGAATGTAGCGGGGATGAAAGAAGCTAAGAACGAAGTTATGGAATTTGTTGATTATCTCAAGAATCCAAAGAGATACACAAGTCTTGGAGCTCGAATTCCCAAGGTTAGATGGAATTTATCGGAACATGTAGTGCGTCAGTGACTTGTACGCTGATCAGAGGCTTGTATATACATACTGTATACATACCTTGTGGCATGTATCACCTGGAAATTTTTATTTTTTTTGAGGTGATGATTTTCCAACAGTGGAGTAGGTGCTAGGCTAGTGAGAGTAATTCCCAAATCATTAGTGTTGCAGTATATTATGTAGTACGTCATCTTTATATGTACTTCACATGCTTGTGTATATTCTAAATAGACAGCAGGTCTAATGACGTAAAATCGCTAGTAATTTAGGGGGGAAAAATTTTTTTTTTAATTGTAAAAATTAGGGATTTAGGGTTGCTCAAAAAGTATGGTAACTTGGTAAGTCGCATTTATTAAAAAAAATGTGGAAACAAGAAAAGTTTCTTGCCCCGTGTGATGATTCTATATCCCTAAATACTGCTTTACAAGTGTTAAGCATTTATTCTCACCTGTATAATTTCCCTTTATTTTTTCAAGCATAGCATTGACGTTCTCCCACGTCATTGCTATTGTATTCACATCACTGAATGGCTTCTTGTTTTGTACAGAGTACATTCCTTATTAGCATGCTTGTAGTTGTGTCAACTTAACTTGGACAGATAGAATGTTTTACTGGTTTGGATGTGCCTCAAATGTGTTTATATGTGTGCCTCAGATAAGTGTAGACATTATACATACATGAAGGATCATAATTATTTCACTAAGTAATTAACAGTGTAATTCAGTTAATATTATTTTTTTTAAATTGTGGAATGTTCATTGTTGGATCAATTGATATGATCCTCTTTGGAGGGCTCATGAAATTTCTTCTTCAGCTGATTCCACAGAATTCCAAAGCATTCCTTCACATCTGCATTTTTAGTAATTATTATTGCATCAGTAACCACTGTGCTCACAACCATAACAATGACTAATTTATATAACAAACTTCTCGCAATTTTCCCTGTATATTCTGCAACATTGTACAGAGAAATGGGAACTATGGTCACCACAAAGACAGAAGTTAACAGCAGAAGGAAGGTTTTCATGGCCCTCTGTTCTTGATCACATATTATCATCCCGACTGATTTAGCCAAATAATTTTCAGCTCTGTGAATTTTTCGTCCTTTTAAATACAACAGAGTGAGTAAAACAGTTGGTAGTAATACTGGAGGTATATAAATAGTAGCAACACCGAAGTAATAATAGAACTTGCAATTCTTGTGGCAGGATGGTGACACTCTACAGAATCGGACTGGTTCTGAGTAAGTGAAGCAATCCATGAATGGAAGTGTCCCAACTAAGTGGAAGATCATGCTTACAGACCAGGCAAGAGCACTAAGTGTTATAACCACTCTGTGAGTATGCTTTAGATAGAAAAATGGCCAAAAGACTGAGACGAAGCGATGCACAAAGAAAGCAAAGACAAGATGAGCTCTTACTATACTTATGGAAATGACTATGAAACCCGTTATAAGGCATAAATGGAGACCGAAGACCCACCTGCCAGCAATTTGGTTAACGAAAATGAGGAAACCACGAAATAAAGCCAGAACGAGATTAGCAGTGGCAACTTGGGCAGCAATGGCAAATGATGCTGTTCTTAATTTTTTGAATTTGCAGACCATATATACAATCAAGCCATTCAATAGCAATCCCAGAATACTAAGAATGACACTATAAACAGCCAAGAAACCTCTCACGATGATATCCACAGGATCAGGGAGTGGAGAACCAGTGATATTTCCTAAACCTGCAGCAGCACAAGTCAGGGAGGTATTGAGTACTTCTTGCCCAGATCCTGAGGCAGAAGAAATGTCCACCGAATAGCCGTCCATTAATTCAGTTCTACTCAGGAGTGACATAATGCAGATATCTTGTTAGCTCCACTTGTAGTTATAGACGTCTGCTTATCATGAAGTTTTGTATAAAATAGCTTAAAAGTGAGTGAAGTGAGCCATTTGAATCAGACTAAGTGCAACATCTTGTATGGGGTTGTTTTCCTGTGTTGGTATGCTTGTCAGGTCAGTGTGATGGTTATTTGGAGTGTGCAACATCTTGTGTGGAATTGGTTTTTTATTAAGCAGGGGCTGCTCCGGCATTTTCAAAGTGATCAGGCCAGGAAGTGGGTGTGTCTAAAGGGCGTGACTTACCAAATTACATCACAATGTAAACTATAGCTACTGATATCATGGTCAAGAAAGGAAGAAGAAAAAAGAAGAAAAAGAATCAACCTCAGAATAGATAGCTAGCTTTGTCATGTTTTATACAGGTCATAAAATTTCATTGTCAAAATTTCACAATACAAGATTAATCACAATAGGTTTGTAATGATTTAACCATAATGTATTTTTATGTGCATGTGTAGTGTGAGCATAACACCAACGTCATTCGATACTTGTTGTAAAGAATTAAAATTTGCCAAAAACATTTGACCGCCTTTCACGTCCACTGATAAAATCATTAGCCACACCAGAGAGAATCATGTTGTCTGTGTAATCTTTACGGACGTGTAAAATCATCAGGATGTTGAGTCTTTCCTGAGACATAGTTGACCTCAGATATGTCTTCAGCCTCCGTAGTGCACTAAATGACCTCTCACTTGTGCAATTAGTTGCAGGCATAACCAATATAATTTTCAGAAGACGGACAACTTCACTCATAAGTTCTCTTTCGGCTGATGACAAATGTTGAAAGTACTTTTTTAGAGTGTGCATATCGTGTACATCTTCCGGTATATTGCTTGAAAGAACATGGAGCTGAGTTTCCAGATTAGCAATGTTGAGGTCACTGCCATACACTTCGGCAATCTTTCTGAACTCCTGTTGGTATTCTTCTTTTTTCATTAATTTAAGAAACAAAGATTCCATGACACTATAAATTACGTAGCCTTCTTGATCAAACCTGTCTCCAATTGATTGAATTAATATATCTACTGCTTCATAATAGATACGTCTGTAATAGAGTTTTGGATAGGAATCATACTCTGGAGGAACCATACCATCTTCTAACCGCACAGGACATCTTTTTCGAGGCAACATGGGATCACCAACATCTTTGTCTGAATGCATTTTGTCCACTTTTTTCCATAAAAGATCAAAAGATTCCTCAGACCGCATATGCATGAGCATTTTCTTTGTTTGAAGCGCAGTAACCTGTCCCTCAATAGCTGAATAGTTTTTCTTCTGAAGGGTTTGACTCAAATTGTCAGTGATTCGCAAGAGATTTTCTCCTATCACCAGACCAAAAAAAAAGTCAAATAACTTCATCTGAGCAGCAATTCCTCCAATTCTTGCTGTTGTGTCACTATCCTGCACAATTTCAACAGCTTGATTCCAAAGTTCTTGGAGTGTGGAATAATTGCAGATAATACTTTTCAGTGTATCTGCTTTCACTGTCCACCTGGTTGGACACATTACACGAATGCCTGGTGAACTAGGTGATATTTCGTCTTTAAGATCACGTAAAAAGAGATTCTCTTCTGGGAGAATACTTCACCAGTTTAGTGATCTCATGAGCAATATCCAGGACTCGCTTCATCATACTGCTATTCTTTATAAGGTCAGAAACAGCCAAGTATTTAACGAATGACCATAGCAGTGTGTGTAGAGGCAGAGGCTGCTCATTTATGATTTTCTTTGCCAAGCCACTTCTTCTTCCACTCATGTTACTAGCTCCTCCATGGTAGCACTGACCCCTGACTTTAGAAAATGAAATATTCAATCGTAGGAAGCTATCCTTTACCACTGCAAACAATGCAGAAGACTGAATAGAAGAAACTGAATACAAACCAATAAACTCCTCATGAACTTCAAGTCCCTTATCAACCCATCGTAGTACTAGCACAACCTATTTGTTCAAACAACAACAAAATTGTTATTAGTTAAATTAAGCATCGACTATGCAAGACCGGAGCCTTAGGTCAGGTTTTAAGGTTTCAACCTCACCACTTTTTTCACAAGAAATGTTAATGTGATATTTACTATACTTTACCTTTGCTTCAATAAACTAAACCACAGACAGCTTTTAATCTTATTCAGAATGATGCTGTACATACTCACATGTCTATCACTCAACCACACATGCTAAATTTGATTTTTTCTTATATAATAATTACACTATTAACCTGACCACTTAATTTTTTGTGGCTCCGGCCCTGCTATTAAAAAAAAAAACTTTTTGCTTTGCTCTTTATGAGATATACCAGCACACTCATCCAACATGACAGTCACAAATTCTGTCGCTTGAAGATCATAAGCTCTCTCCTTAATGTATTCAAGGACATTAACTTTAGCATTTCATTTTGTACCTCATGACTAAGATAAGCCTCACTTTTTCATTTCAGCCATTCTTGTAACTAAATAAATGCACAAAACTCTCATTTTCATGGATAGTTAAAATACGATTACAAATGTAATCAACATTAACTTAATGAAATACCTTTGTGTCTGATGAACTTCTCAGTGTAAGAAGCTGATAAAGATTTCCATCACGTTTCTCAGTATGTCCTTGAATAGCACAACCTTGTCTGGCCAAAAACTTCAAACTCTCCATAACCAGAAGCAAACAGTGCCGATTGGAAGCTCTTTCTTGTGCTAAGGAATTAACCAGCAATTCTCCAACATTACCAACAGTATCTGGCACTGTTACAAACATATCAATTGCTAGCTTCTGGCAAGCACTCTGCTCATGCTTTCTAAAGGCAATAGTGGCATCTTTCCCTCTGGATAGTTACATGCAAGTTTCATGTGCAGTTACTAGCTAACATAATTAAGGAATTTAAAACTTACTAATGCTTGGTCACAACTTCCCAAGTTTGATGTAACAACTACCCCTTTCTCTTTTGCTTTTAAGCATAAAAAACAAAGAGTAATGTCCTCAGCCTCAAGATAGTGAAGCCATTTCCAACTAGTAAACCAGCTAGGTTGAAAGCTACGGTAAACTAAGGTCTTCTTGCCAACACTTCACTTTGGAAAATTGTACTCTTTTGGTTGATGAGGACTATCTCTCAACGCTATATGCACTGGAGAAGTGGTGGACAGAGAAGCCATACTGAAGGCCAGCTGCATACAGGAATGTGCACAACATGCGTGCAACTTATAACCCTTAGGTAAAGGGTTCATAGAGGAGAGGAGCACACACCCACTTTTGAAAAAAAAAAAAGTGGTCCGGTCATGGCCGCACTAGCCAGACCGGCGGAGCAGCCAGTGTTAAGTTCTGGTTGCACTATTTTTACTCTTAAGCACAATTATTCAGACATACATGTACCTGCACTGAGAGTAGTGACATACAGTAGAAGCTCAAGTTATGAACCCATTGGGAAATGAGGCGTACGTAACACTTAAATGTGTGTAACTTTGAACATGACCTCATTTAAACTTGGGAATAAAATAACAAAAAAAAATTTTTTTTAAAAAAGTAACTAAAGCACTGTGCATACGGTGTTTTAACTTCTCCATGACTAAAGGAGCATTTAAAGATGTACCCTGGTGTCTTTTCTGACTAAACCAGAATGACTTTGATTCTGCTGAAAATATCTCTAAATTCTTCCTGTTTTTTTTTTTATGTCTGAACTGTGGACTTTCCTAAACCAAACTTCAGAAAGATACTCCTTAATAGATGTATTCTCTCTCTTTCACAAGCTTTTATTTAAAATTAAAAATATTTGGTCGCCACCGGGAATCGAACCCAGGACCGCTTGCTTGACGCACAAGTGTTCTGCCACTGAGCTACAACAACCAGCCATAAAAATACAGAATTTTATTAGTATAAATACAGAATTGGAGTGTTTGTTTAGGGTAAAGAATCTCACTAATGGACCCCATTACTCAACAAGAGATGCAATCATCATCAATAGGAGAGGCTCAAGTGAAGCAATCCATGACTGTGCTTCGGTAGAAAAAAGGCCAAAACACGGAGGCGAATTGATCCACAGAGAAAGCAAAGATAAGATGAGTTCAAATGGTGCCAAGGGAAATAGTTATGTAACCTATTACTAGGCACAAGTGGAAACCGAAAACCCATTTACCAGCAACTTGGTTAATCACATAGAGAGCCCACAAACGAAAGCCAAAACAAGATTTACCATACTAACTTGGGTAAAATGGAAGTTGTCCTCAATACTTCAAATATATAGACTAACAATAGAATCAAGTTATTCAAAAATATTCCTAGAACACCTTGAATGACACCATAAACAGCCAACAAGCTTCTCACAATAACATCCACAGAAATAGGGAGTAGAGAAACAGTGGGGTTTTCTAAAGCTGCTATAGATATTATAGTTAACCTTTGAATTGTGTTTAAAAAAATTGTCAATTTTTTTTTTCGTTACAGTTAATTATTATTAAGCAATGCTTTAGTGCAGCACAAGTCAGGGAGGTATTTGGTGCTTCTAGCCCAGATCCGGAGATGGCATTCATAGAGTTTTGCAAAAACTCATCCATGCTGGGTTCTAGAATGAAGATATATAAGTATAATCCATAACAATGTAGGTCAACTTACGAAATATTAGTGAGTAGAAGCAGGTGTTGGGTTAATCTAGACTTGTTCTTTTGCTGAAGTTCTCTGTATCCTCTGAAAAGTGGTCTAGTTCTGTTTTGTGAGTATATAGCTTAATTTATACTAGAATACTTACAAAAGTGGAACTATTTTTTTAGGTAGCACCATGCAAATGTGTAAAAATAGCATTCCATCACAGCTTCTTCTTTTTTTTCTTTTTTTTTCAATCAATGTATGACAAGTGTTTTACGTTAGTGTGATCTCCATTTTTCTGTTAGTTTTCTTTTTTTGAAAAAAAAGGCGTATTTATTGCTAAATAAATATTATTTTTCCCATTTATGCTCACATGTTCACTATAATTATTTGTAGTGATCATAATATTTCATGCTAATTTTGCTGATTTGAAATATGAAGGGATTTTGAAGGTGTTTTCAGTTCAAGGAAAAAACAATTGAGTGATAAATCATGAGTAAAGTTTATGAGTTCACTTGCTCCAAATAAGCCCCAAATTTTTTGGACCACTTTATTTGGCCTTGCCTTGTTGACTACAAGTCTCTTCTTCTCCCCATTTTATTTATTTATTTTTTTAATGCACATTGCACTCTCTAGTTCATTTATCTTTTATTCTGTTACGCTTGTCTCAGGGTGCTCTTCTCCATGGACCTCCAGGTACTGGAAAAACCATGCTAGCACGTGCCATAGCAGCGGAGGCCAACGTCCCATTCTTATCCATGAGTGGTACGGACTTCATAGAGAGAATTGGAGGTGTGGGAGCCTCTCGTATGAGAGATTTGTTCAATCAGGCGAGAGAAATGGCACCGTGCATCTTATACATAGATGAGATTGATACCATTGGCAAGTCACGCAGGTTGGTCAGAGTTTTTAACAACCTGTTATTCTGAGTTGTTGTTTTTTATGTAGGTATATAGGCAGAAAGAATTGATTCTGTTATATAATAGGGCTAGCTTAATAGAGCAAGTTGAGGAGTTAAAAATTGATTGAGGTTCCAAAGCATTCATAATATTTAAATTTATCAGCTTTATCATGAGCTAACAAGACACTTGAGAAACAAATCGTGGATTTCTTAGTTCCCTAGCTGTATTATTACTGAAATATGACAGTCAAAATGGGCAGATACTTAAGAGTTGACTGCCTATTAGTGGTTTTACATGTAAGTGGCAGAACCTTGTGATTAACCGATTATTGGCCAAATTGTAATTGTGTCTGGAGTTTGTTTATTGTTGAGTGAGAAAGCGAGTGAGACACTATACAGGGGTACAAATTTAGAATTGGGGATATTTGTTTGTTTATATTATATATGTGGATGTACATATGTCATTTCATGTTTTTGTATTCATTTGATGATCGACCTGTCCCCATACTCCACTAAACAGAGTCTTTTGGATTAATTTGAATTAGGTTGTTTCTGACATATCTGATCATTTGCCGATACAGTTACTTACATGTATTAAGGAGTTCCTTTTCTCTTCGAATTAGGGGCGGTGGCAAGTTATCTTGGCTAATGCTGTTTGTCATAGTTGTGGTTAGTATTGTTCTTCTTGTAAATCCATTGCTCAATAGTCAAGTCACAAAAGTAAGCTTGGTGTTGGTATGTCCAGTGCACAAGTGTGTGAAAGTGTAGTGTAGAGTGTTACAGCTACTGCTTAGCTAAGAATAGCACAACGTAAACATTAACTACCAAATAAACGTATTAGCTGCCTTTACACAACTTTTCCGGCTACTGCAGCAGTAACTAAGTCACATTTAGTGTAAGACTATAAACTGTGAGGTAATTCCTTAGAAATGTGTGTGTTTTTTATTTTAATTTTATTTTTTTATTTTGTACTGTAGCCTTTCTTTTGAAAACTAAACCCCGCCTTTACTCGTCGATTCCACCCGCTTTTTAGTTGTAATTAATCGCTCGCCTTTTTGCCTTCTCTTCCCTTCCATTTTAACCTACACCTTCTTACCTTGCCGATTCCATCCGCTTTTCAGTTACGATTAATCGCCTTTTACCTTCTCTTCCATACTTTCGCCTTCCTTTTTGAAACCTACGCCGCCTTCCATCGTCTATTGCACCCGCTTTTTAGACATAACCAGCACATTCTACTGACCTCCATAAGGTGGTGATGCTTTACCAAACCATACAAAGCTCATGAATTATTCATGAATACACACACTGTTGGTCGTCGTCGTTACTGACACACAAGCGTATTATTATATAGATTGTTATTATTATTATTGTTATTGTCATCATCGTCATATAATTAGTGATGTTTTTTTATTATACATATAGCCAAGGTGGATACAGTAACACTGAGCAGGAAAACACTTTGAATCAGTTGCTTGTAGAAATGGACGGTAAGCTAAATGTGCGTATGAAGTACAGATATCTTATAAGGCATTCATTCATTCATAGGAATTGACCCTTTGGTAAATGTGGTTGTGATGGCTTCTACTAATCGTAAGGATATTTTGGATTCAGCTCTGGTGAGACCAGGAAGATTTGACAGGCAGGTGGAAATTCAGTTGCCTACTCTACTGGAAAGAAAAGAAATTTTTGAAGAATACTTGAAGAACATTGTTCTTGATGACATGAATAAGTTGGAGAAGTATGCATCTCAATTGGCAGCGCTAACTCCAGATCACAGTGGTAAAGTGTGGCTGTTGCATTGTATAACAGCTGTATAAAGTTTAGTTTCCAGGCCAATAGTTTATAATAAAGTGAATCCCTAGGGATACAGAGAAATAAATTGTACTTGTGTGTGGCCCATTGCACTATAATGATGTGTGTACGTGCCATACATTTTCAATACCCTACCTCCCTAAAATGGATCCTGATCAATGCAAACTGTATTGTTACATGTGAATGTGTGATAGAGTCAAAAATACACTGCTGCTCCTAACTTGTGTAAACTTAAATGAAGGAGAAATCATCTATGTAAAATAAATTTTATGAAAATGTATCTATATAATAATATGCTTGTGTGTAAGTATCGATGACGGTGTATATTCATGAATAATTCATGAACTTAACCGTTTGCCAAAGCATCATTATTACGTGAATGGGTAAAGTGTTGTCAAATTCAGTAAAAAAAAAAAATAAAAAAAAATAAAAAAGCTAGTGGAATAGATGAGGGAAGGTGGCGTATGTTTAAAAAATTAAAAAATATAAAAAGAAGCCAAAAGCACGAAAGAGAAGGCACAAAGGTGAGCTATTGATTTAACTAAAACACAGGGTGGAATCAACGGGTAAAGGCGGGGTAAGTTTCAAGAAGGAAGGCATGAAAAAGAAGGCTAAAGTTTTGCAAAGCCTAAGTCTGCAATAACGATAAGGAAAGGTGGGAGATAAGAAAGAGTGCGGAAGAGGGAAACTTATGTAACCTTAACCAACGGTAGAGAATGATAACTGAGCAAAGTAGCTTATGCTAAACTGCATTCTTACTTACAATACGTCAAGTGCCACTGTGTGGCAGAGTACTTGCTAGTTTGATAATAATGTATGAGACTTGCATATAGGAGTGATTAGTAAACTTCATTTGTCTGTGGTCTTTAAAAATTTTAGTGCCTGACTACAATTGTTAAGGCCCCCCCCCCCCCCCCCTCTTCCTCCCCTTGATTTTCCATTTTTGGAAGACCAATATTGAAGGTCTCTCTGTTGCCTTAAACGATGCCCAGCATAATAATATACAGAATGTATACTTTTGTTATGAACACTTATCTGAGCATGAATTCAGTGGACTCAGCTTTATTAGCACAATGCTTGATAACAACTTTTCTGTAGCTTGAAGTAGGCACCCGCACATCGTCATCATTATTAGAGCATTTTTTCTTTCTGTCCTTAGGTGCTGAAGTAGCCAACATCGTCAATGAAGCTGCCATCATTGCTGTTAGGAGAAACCAATTGAGTGTATCTGAAGTTGACCTTCAAAAAGCAATTGAAAGAGTTATAGCTGGTAAGATTCTGAACTTGTTGCCATTTCAATTAAAAAAATATGAACTGGGTTGGGAGAAGAATTATAGAAAGAGAATAGCTACTCTATTACGATATTGGAAGGATGATTAGGGTTGATTTTTAAGGATATAATTTTCCATAAACCTTAACAATGGTTCACATATATACAAATTACACCTGTCTGTATATCTAACAAAAAATTATTTTATTTAACTTGACCAAATTTTAACAACTGCTTTTCTAATGGTTCTCGTACACCTTTGTATTGAACCCACCAATAGTATGGCTAAGCGACTTTATATCATATTTACTGGTGATGTGCTTGAGCACAAAGGGCAAGCGAGCTAGTGCACAAATGAAACACTTCAAAAGAATCTATCAGTCCATTTCTAAAAGTATGGCTAAGTACGTAGCCGTTCTGACCATTATATACTTTAGCTAACAAATACAGATCCACTTTCTTACCTCAATTTCCCGAGTACGGTGTTGTCTGTAGTGTCTAATATAATATGTCATTCTGATTATCTGAATTACCCGTATCTTTTGACAACAAGCACTCACAGCTACAAAAAAAAGGTCGAGTTTTTTTAATTACGTTTGGTATAGGGTTTCAATGCCATAGTAACCATTCACCATAACATTTTGCGACTTGAAGAAACAAGAAGTTCTAAAGAATTACTGCATAGTGTTGAGTCTAACAGTAAGTTTTTAACACCTGAGTGCGCATTGTGGCATTCAGAAACAACCTAATACAAAGGGGTAAATAATTAATTTCCTTGAACGATACAGGATTGCTAAACTAAAAGATTCTGTTTAGTGGAGGTATGGGAAGGGGTAGACCACAAAGCAAACACAAAAATGAGAGGGTCAAAGTACAAAATGACATACGTACGTCCACACATATATATAAACTAGTGGTGTGCTTGAGCACAAATGGCGAGCGAGCCTGATATTTAGGTAACATAAAAATACAGTATTATTACTATGTTTTATCTTAGTTCATGCAAACCCTATAATAGCAGTTATGACCTTTTATTTCAGCAAACTAATACAAAATCGCCCTCCTACCTGATAAATGGTAACTTCTGTAGCATCCAACATCTGCCATTCTGATAACCTCAATTACCAGTAACTCTTGAACAAGCTCTCAGCTACGATTAAAAAATAAACCAGTGTTACTATTTGTAATTTTAGCCAACAAATATGGAATTACTACTTACCTCAATTCCCTGAGTATTGATAACTTCTGTAGTATCAAATTTAAGTTACTTTGACTATCTGAATATTACCTCGAATTCTTGACAAGCTCTCAGCTACAAAAACAAAAGATCATCAATGTTAGCACACAAATACAAAATTACTTTCTTACCTTTCTTGAGCAGTGGTAACTTCCGTAGTATCAAATTTAAGCCATTCTGACTATTTGAATATACAGTCACTGTTGACAACAAGCTCTTAGCTACAAAAAAGAAAGGCCAGAGTTATTTTTGTATATTTAGCTAACAAATATGGAATTACGTACTTCCCTCAGCTTCCCTCGAGTAATAGTAGCTTCCTTAGCTTTAATATTACAGCATTCTGACTACCAATGGCTCTTGACAACCAACAATCGGCACTCCGTATCCCCCTAAAACGGCGAAGTTTTGAAATTAAATCTGGATGGAAAAGGGTCTTCAATGCTAAGTAACCGGTCGTAGCAACTTTTTGTCTCTTGAAAAACAAGAGTTTTCGCCGGAATTTTCTCATACTTCGGAGCTGAAGTTTAAAGTAAGGCTTGTTTAAGCCAGACCAGATTTGACGGACTAAATGACTGCAAACATATAATAGAACTATTGTATGGTCAGATGTTCCATAAAAGAATTGTGATGTCCATCTATTTTATTCGTTTATATAATCTTTCTTTTTACGTCCATTTATCGAAAGGTTTGGAGAGGAAGACTCATGTGATGACACCGGAGGAGAGAAGGGTGGTAGCTTATCATGAAGCAGGACATGCTCTGGCTGGCTGGCTTCTAGAACATACAGACCCAGTCCTCAAGGTAAACAATGTTGATAGGACTACACATAATTACAGCAACTCCAAGCAGTACTGTGTCTGGATACTTTGTCTAAAGTCAATATTGTAGCAGCTATAAATAACACTTTAAGTGCTTTAAGCCACTTGCAGAATCTAACAAAGTTGTGTAAAATAGCTTGTACTACTTCTTGATATTCTAACGTGTAGGTCAGTATAGTTCCAAGGGTGAAAGGAACACTGGGATATTCTCTAAGTCTGCCAACAGACCAAAAGCTCTATACAACTGAGCAAGTAAGTCCTTTATTGTTGTATTTTTTAAGAGAGTGAAGGAAGAATGAGACTTATACATAAGATGACTTAAAACATGTAAATTTAGTCATAGTCAGGCTAATTCAACTGTGAATAGATTGTACTGTAGCGTTTTTGTTGTGGCTTAGAAGCTTGTTTCTGTACATTTTATGCCATTGGCTTAAATTCCATTTCCCCTGGCCCTTTCCTTAACTTTGAAGAACACTACGTTATTATAAGTAAAACTAGATGTGTGTGCATCATCTAAATTGTTGTGCTGCAGATATTGGACAGAATGTGCATGACTCTAGGAGGCAGAGCAGCTGAGGCTCTCACTTTCAAGAAAATCACCACAGGTACGAAATATAGTTTATAAAAATTTATTCATTCCAGACAACTTATTCAAGACAGAATAGTTGACTGAGCCGTTTGATATTCATTCTTGGTATTTTTCCTAAGTAGAAATAGATGGTGACAGGTTTGGTTCTGGAAATTATAGAGCTTAAGTAAATAGTTGAACTGCATATGAAATGTATTCAAGGGTGGCTGCACATAGCAACGTGCACCACCCGCAGATCCAGACATTAATTTATTCCCTGCCAATACCCCACCATTCGATGATACGCAAGCAGAAACAATCGCACAGTAGTAGCAGAAATATACTTCGCGAAGTTGTGGTGTCTTTAGTTTAGCTTCATGTTGTCTCATAGCCGTTTACCGCAACACTCCATATGTCGTCTGAGCTCACGCGGCAAGGTGCACCAGGCTGCCTCTCCTCCTGTAGCTGTTCTCCGGGCTCTGCGAATCTGAACTCAAGCGGATGGATTCTGCAGGCTTGATTTCTGAGGAGCAAAGACTTCCCAAGCTGCGCAGATCTAATACATGTACCTTCACCTCGGGCTATCTCCAAGAAACTGCTCTCTCTTCTGACTCGCTTCTTATTGTTGTATTGATGTTTGTTTACTCTTGATATAGGCGGGCTCTTTTTAGAACCAATGCAAACCAACTGAAAAAAATTGCTCGTGTACTACTAGTACGAGACATGGGGGCGGGGCTATTTGCGAGTGGAATTAAAGTTTCAAATTTTGTATCAGTTTTTCTTGGAGTCTAATAGTGAGAACAAAAAAAAAATTACACGTGGGTAAACCTAAAAAAATTGAACTGCACAACAAATTGAATTTTTCAATATCTTATAAGAAGAAAAAAATGTGAACAAATCATAAAGTAATTGAAATGGAAAAGAACTTGTCTTGCAGTAGAATATCGGCTTGGCTTGTAGTGCACCAAATTGTGGAGCTCCAACTTACCGCACCACTCCAAAAAAAGTGCTACAAAGTTTTATAACCTGGCCCCGATATTTCCTCCAGATTCGCTCTAAAACTAGTGAGCGGCACCTTCGGCAGGTACTTCATTCTTGTGTTGCAGTGGAGAAGTCCCTGTAAGTATACAATATTAGTTTGTAATCGTGCATAGCAACCATCAACAAAAAAAATTGTGTAGGCGGTGTGCGGCCACCCTTAAAAATATTGAAAGCTATCTCCATGAATATTAATGTGAAGGAATTGTATTTGGTCTGTTGGGAGAAAAAAGAGGTGTGTTTGTGTTTGTGTTTGTGAGGTAGGGAGAATAAAGGCTAGTTAATGATGCATTTGCACAAAAAAAACAAAAAAAACAACAAACAAGCTAGAACAAAAAACAACAACTTTTGTCGTACTGTTAGGTGCCCAAGATGATTTGAAGAAAGTGACTCAAGTGGCTTATAGACAAGTGGCTGAGTTCGGAATGAATCCTAGAATTGGGCACATCTCTTTGCCTCTGAGAGGTACACAGCCATTCTCTAAGTCAATATACAGCCAGAAGCTGACCAAGAAGATTGATGAGGTATGTAGTTACCTATTTACAAAGATGGTTGTTGTTGTTGTTGTTGATGTTGTTGTTGTCTAATTCTAATTTATTTTATATTGCATAAAACAGCCTTTTCTTTCATTGCAGGAAGTTCGGCGTTCAGTTAATGAGGCCTATGAAAGAGTTGAGGCTCTGCTTATTGAAAACACAGAAACTTTGACGAAGGTTTGTTTTTTTTTACACAACATTGGATTATATTATAAATGGTATAGCTATTCTACAGTGATAGCTGTTCATCATGGATTATAATAATATTCAATGACTATATTGTAGGACAATATATGGCCGGCTACAAGAAAATTGGCTGTTGGGATAATAAATTTAATCAAGTAAAATGTCCGTTAAATTAATTTACCGTCTTTTTTTCTTCTTCTTCATTTTTATAGAACTCACCAAATAGTTGCAAAATATGTCATTTTTGTCACAACAGTTGGTTTCTTATAGTTGGTCACATAATTATTCTATTCCCACTGAGTCTTCTTCAGTGAAACATAACCAATATTTAAATAAGAATGATTTTAAACTAGTAGTAGCTATTAGCTATTCTAATTTATCAATTATTATGCATATTTATTCTGTTATTGTAGCTACATATCTTTCTTGGTGTACAAGTTTGAATCTAACTTCTCTATAGTGTCTGTTTTACTTTATTACAGTTGGCGGAGTCACTGCTTGAAAAGGAAGTCCTCAACTATGACGATATAGTAAGTATTGCTGGTGAAATGCCTTATGAGAAAAAGCTTGCCCAGCTTCCATCAGAGATAAAGGATCATCGGTAAAAGATCTTGAGGACATCATAATAATGACACATCCAACTGCATACAGTCACAACTTCTCAGTTTGTTGCTATGTTTGTTGTTAAGTACTACTTTTATAAATGTTGTTTTATTAAATTTTGATGGAGATTTAATGATGGAGGAGGGGGGGGGGGGGGGGGGGGGGGGGGGGCAGAAGTGTACTTGTTGCTGAACAAGTTTTGTATGGCAAGTGCATTGTGTTGATCTAGCCACACTATTATAATTCTTTTTCCAACATTTAGAGTTCTAACAATATCTAATTTTTCAATTACGTAATAGAATTATGTCCTACTAAATGATATAATTACTACGCAGTAAAATTAATTAAAGTGACAAGGGATCCTGCGCTAATATTTGAACCCTAGCTAAAACCATAAAATGTTATGCAGAATGTTGAACCTTGTATTATTTTAGTCCTATCTGTTGATTTTACCCCCTTTGAAATGATTGTAATTTATTCCTCAGTATATTCCGCAAGAGCTCCAAGACATTCTCTGACATCAGCATTTCTCATATTATGGGATCAGTAATTATTAGAGTTGCACAATAGCACCAGTCAATTTATACACCACATTACTAATGATCATCTCTGTATGCTCTGCGATATTGTACAGGAGGATAGGAAGAAATGTCACCACAAAGACAGCAATAAACAACAGAGTGAAAATTTTAATGGCTTTCCATTCTTTATCCGATATTATCTTATCAACTGGCCCGACCAAGTTTGCTTCAGCTTTGCGAATTTTTCGTCCTTTTAAATACAATAAAGCATATGACACTGTTGAAAGAATAGCTATACTGAAATAGAAATATAGCTGGCAATTCTTGTGGCATGTATAGTAAGCAGAACAGGAGAGGCTCTGAGTAAAATGTAGCAATCCCTGAAGGGAAGGATATTTCTAACTATATGATATAGGCCTACGGACCAAGCCAGGGCACAAAGCAATAGCGATTTTGCAGTTGTGCTTTGGATAGAAGAAAGGCCAGAACACTGAGGCGAATCGGTCTGTAGAGAAAACCAAGATCATATGACTTCTAATTATGGTGAAGGAAACAGATATAAGGCCTATTAGTAGGCATAAGTTGAGACCAAAAACCCACCTACCAGCAACTTGATTAATAACATTAGATAGACAACGAATTATTGCCACTTGGGAAACTATAAATAAAGTTATCCTCAACACTTCAAATTTATAGACTAATAATAGAATAAAGCTATTCAAAAATATTCCTAGAATAACTTGAATGACACCATAAACAGCCAACAAGCTTCTCACAATAACATCCACAGAAATAGGGAGTAGAGAAACAGTGGGATTTTCAAAGGCTGCTGCAGCACATGAAGTCAATAAGATGTTTGACTCTTCTAGCCCAGACCCCATAGGGCCATGCAGATACTCGTCCATGCTGTGTTCTAGAAAGAACATGAATAAATAGCTATTATGCATAAATATAGTTAGAGTTACTATTTCTAGAAGTAGATATGTAGTTATTTTTATATTTGTTCTTTTGCTGAAGTTATTTATATCTTCTCTACAGTCGAACTTCCGAATAAAGGACAAAATTGGAACACCAGTTTTGTCCATTGTTGAGAAGCTGTCCGTTCTCGGAAACCATCACTTCTTGACTGTTTATCTAATATTTGATTGTACAAAGTGTATTAGATTATATGAATTGAGTGAAAAATAAATAAAATAATAGAACATAGTACATATACTGGCTTTTTTTAACAAAAAAAAAATCACATCAATTCATCAGTTTTAACAATGAAATTTTTTTAAAGTTCACAATACTGTTTATAGTTGTGGTCCGTACTCTCTGGCTTCTTTTATGTGGTCATGATGTTCCAAATATGAGCTTTGAAGCTCTTCAACTTTGGACAGATGAGTTGTCACCATCATTATCATCTTCTCCTCCTGTTGATTAAAAAAGCTGGATTCCCTATCTCAGTCATTTAGCTATGTAGCTATTGACGGAGGTAGTTGTCTGAACTGTAGTATATAAATTTTGATATGTGTCAATGAATGTCCATAAGTGAAGCACTCTTTGTATGGAATTCTGTTCTGTCCGTTGTCCGCTCGGAAGGTCCGCATCTCGTAAGCTCCTAATTCAGCGAGCGAGCGAAGCGAGCGAAGCTGACTATCAGTCGTGTTCAATTGAGATTTCAGATATATATATATATATATGTAGGTATGTATGCGTACGTCAAAAAATTTCGCCCGCGCTTCTAATTACGTAAGTTAGGTAAAGCGTTTACAGTTCCGGTATTTTTCAATTAACGAGCACGGAGAATCAACTAAGTTTCAACCAAAAAGTTTATAGCTACTCTCTTCTTGGCGAAAGACTGAATGGCAAATTGTCAAGCTGCGCTTCTTTGCCACTGCGTTCGAAGTTTATTAGGTAATTCTGTTATTGTTAACTCTTCATGCCTAATCATTGCTATTATTTAGCGATTTCCTTCACAAATTATCTTTACCTATACTCATATATTTACTCGCTCGCCATGCATTTGCGCTATTCGAGCGCACCACTAGTATACAATTAATAGGAAATCCATCCGTAGTTTTGTGTTTGTCCGCTGTATCGTGGTTGTCCTTTTTTTTCGGAAGGTCCGTTGAACACGTCCGACTGTATTCCATTTTTGAGTGTAGAATGTATATCACTTGATCTAGCCTAGAATACTTACAATAGTGGAACTATTTCTTAGTATAGCACCATGCAAATGTGTAAAAATTGCATTCCATTTCAGCTTCCTTCTTTTCAATAGATGTACCATACGAACGTGATCTCCTATATAAAGTATTGATAAGAAACTTTTTAAAAAGTTGTTTAGACTGGATGCCACAACTACTATTAATTTTGTTTAACGTAGCTAGGACCTGAATTTTATTTCAAGCTTCTCCAAAAATTAAAGAGCCTAAGCCTTCCTTGCAGTGAAAAACCGGGGCAGACCCTACACTAATGAAATATTGAAGCAATAAAGTATTCCAGGGCAGAGGAGGCTCCACACACTTGTGGTTGGGGGAGCAAAATATTAGAGATTGGCACACTCCTATGAAATCTGATTTTTTAAGCTATAATACATCATACAAAAAGACAGATTAAAATGTTCCAAAGTGTCTTTTCTTTTCTTCATGTAGTGATACAAAGTCACAAGTTTTTTAATTGGGGAGGGGGGGCAATTGCCCCCCCTGCCCCCCCAGTGGAGCCTCCCCTGCAGGGGTAAAGAAAAACATTTCGGTAGAGAGGTTGGCTTTACAGGGTTGCTCAAGGTCACCTCAAGGTTGCCATTAATGATATTCATAGCATACGGTGCCTTGGCAACCTTATCAATGAGCTGTGGTAATGATGACTCTGGACACTTAGTGGTGAGTGTATGATACAGAATTCCATCTAGAACACACCCTACTATTTCAAACTAGAAGAAATAAAGAAAAATGGAAGATGATGAAGTAGAAGAAGAATTAGACATGAATGAAGCTAGGAAAGAGCTGGAGAATGAACTCACTTGCTCTATATGTTTGGAACCTTACACTGAGCCCAAGGTCCTGCCTTGCTTTCACTGCTACTGCAAGAATTGCATCCTGCAGCTGTCTACTTGTATATCTAGTGCTGAAGATCCACTTGTATGCCCCAACTGTCATGCTACTGTCACTAGGAAAGTGGAAAATCTTGAAGCAGCATTCTTTATCAATCGACTCCTGGCAGCAAAACCAAAGTTAAAGTTACTGGAGGATGCTGTCAAGGAGTGCCAAGGTTGCATTTACAAGGGCCCTGCTCAACACTTCTGCCGCCAGTGTGCCTGTTACATCTGCCGGGTTTGCTTAAGAGCTCATCACAAGATGAGAGTGTTCAGTGGACATGAAGTCATCACCAACTTGAAGTACAGCAAAGAGTTGAAATGTGCCAACAAAGACAATAAGTTAAGAAAATGACAAATCCAAAAATCAAAGGATTTTGTAATATATACACAGGTAGTTATCTCAACAGTTCAAGACTTTGAAATTAAATACTAGTCATTTCATTCTGCAATAATCGTCTCTTTCTGTGACTTCTCAAGAAGCCATTGCTTTGTGTGCATTATTATTTAAAGGTCTGCAGTGTCACAATTGAAATCATCTTCAGTATTTCATGTTAGCCCAGCAAAAGACAGTCATGTGCAGACAATTTTTCATTAACAAAAGCTCTCCAAAGCGAATGAAAATGACTTTTTGGCTTCCATGACATCAAATATACTTCTTCTTTCTGCTAAACAGTACTGGGCTCACTTTATTTTGCTAAGTGGTTTCTCAATAAGTACTGATTTTTGTACTGTTTGACTAATTAATGGAGAACAGTGTTTTCTACAGCCATAAAAATAGCTTTAGCTATATATAGTTCAATGCTGAATAGGGCAAGTTAGGAATGTTCACAATAATGCCATTAATTTTACCTATTACCCTTTTTGCCATTGTTGTATGCTAATAAATATTTATGCAACCATTATGTCCTAGATTAAGCTAATGTTACATGTAAAATAAAATTATGTGAAAAATTTTGAAATTTAGACAAGTTGATAGTGTGATACTGTCAATTGAATTAGTACATTTCAGTAGTAGAATTTTGCTTCAACAGTCTTATAAAGAAAAACACTATATCATATGCATCTAAAATTGATATTTTATGGTAGAGAATGTACTATCGTGTTTAATTATGCCATTGATTTTGTCAAAATTATGTCAAAAATTGTGTTGGCAAAGCTAATTGGACATCCCAAGGCAAAGTGAAGTACAGGCTCATCGCCTATCATATCCAAACAATCTCATTTTATCTATTTAGTATGACACATTGAGGTGATAAGGTACCACTGCTACCAGAGTTCGGGATATACAAAATAATTTCAGCATTCAAACTGAGTCCCACTAAAACTTCAAGTTTATTAGCTAACTTTCAATTCTAAGGAGAGGAGAGACTCATAAGATCATATTGCTGTCAATTAGCTTTTATTAGCAAAATGTTTCGATCATAAGTTTGCTGGTCTTCTTCAGGTACAGATGGAAAATAATATACAAAATCCAAATTGAACTATAGCCAAACAGTGACTCAACCTGCTGAAGTAATGCATAGATAAGCCTTCATGTAAAATATCTCTATTTTTCCTTATTTTTTCCTTTACTCAAGTTTAGGAAAAAAATTCCGTTTCTTAAAAAAATATAATAACTTACTTTCTAAGTTGTGTAGAGGTTTTGGTGTGTTGGCAGACTTTGAGAATATCCCAGTGTTAGCTAATTCATTTCACTCTGGGATCTATATAGCAACTGACCTCAGAATATCCAAAAGCAACTTCTGCCAGATTTGGCAAATGAACAAATCTGGCTGGCAGAAGTTGCTTTGGTGAGTGCTTGCTTCCAGAGTTTGCCACTTGTATATGTTAATGATGAGGTAATAAACCTGTGCACAAGTCGTTAGCTACCGCAGACACCCTTTCCTTCCTCCCCGCCCACCAATATTTAGGGAAGGTAAAGGTCGGCGGCAGTTGGGTGTTGATGATGAGTGAGTCCGGTGACATAGTTATTGAGGTCCTTGGTGACCCTGAATCTAACGAAAGGATAGATGTCATATCGGATTCATCTTCCTTAAAAAGTTACGTTCATCAGAAGAGCCAGGTCGCCTCTGGTAGAAACGTAAGGGAGCTGTTTTATTTCTATGGCTATTTTATCTACAGTGCTTCCAACTTAAAGAGTGGATTTTTTTAAACTACTGTATAGACCCTCACTACAGTATTTAACATACACATACCTTTTCCAAGCCAATAATGTTTGCAATAGTAAAACTGCCTGTTTAGAGAATAGAAAATGGAGAACAGTACTTTTCTCATTCACTCTAATACATTTTACGCCATTTTTGTTGACGTCAAGATTTTGCGGTAGTTCGTCATTAAACGTAGCTAGTTAACGAGCTAAGGTCGAACGGTTATCCCTGAGCGGTAAGACGGGACTTCCCTAATTGCAAGCGGCTGTATGGATTCTCATCGTTCTACTAGCAGCAAGCGAAGTCGAAATCAGTCAGAATTGTTGGCTGGTATTACTAACTTGGAGCCAAGCCTATTTAAGATGTCCTCTTTTTCAAGAGATGAAGAAAAGCTGAAGGAGTTTAATACTCCCAAGGCTCCCAGCATTCGGTATTCTGACAACGCAGTTGGAGTCTTACGAGTTGTGCAGCTCCAGACGGCAGCTAAAACGCTGGCCGTGATAGGCAGTAGCGCCGTAAAACTTGATCCCACGGGCCTGAGATACAACCGTAGCTAAATCAGCCGTGCAACAATTAGCGGAAAACTGGCGCCCTCGTACCTTTATGACAAAAATACGCATGCGCTGTTTTGTGACGTCGCGTTTACGTGTACTAAAGGCCCACAACCCGCTCTAAACGTCATCATTTGATGACCCTTACCGTGCGTAAAAATATTTTGGTGAAAAACAGCCACAAAATTTGACACATGATGTAAAATTGTCTTAATTTTCAAGGTATAGCTACCAAAGTTATACATAATAATATTAAGACAATTTTACATCATGTGTCAAATTTTTAGAGATATAACTCAATAAATTCAAAAATCCTGGCTTAAACACTTTTTTTCTTAAAATTTAAAATATCTCGAGATTCAAATTTCGTGTGCCCACAAAATTAGGCTCATATGAAACTTCAGGTATTAAAGTATCAGTATACCAAGTTATAGAGATAAGGACAAATAATTTCTCTTTTTTCAGCTAAAACAGTTCCAAATTCACTGTCTTGAAGCTCCCAGTTCCATCACCTATAACCACAAAAATAACCACAAACCCACAAAATTGTTTTGTCTGCATGTTAATATGACATTAATGTATAATAATGTGCTTGAGCAGCACAAATGGCGAACGAGCCTAAAACAACACTATTGTTAAACGATTATTGATTTTAACTTCTCACTAACTTAAATAGATATGGAACTCCTGTAAGTTTTTGAGTTTTAACTGCACCCCAAAAGAATTCAAAGCGGTAAGCAATTCAATTTCTAGAATGATACGGGTAATGATCGATAACCAGAGGATTCTGTTTAAGTGAAGTTTGGGAAGGGGTCCAACATTCAGCTAACACAAAAATACGAGGGGGTCAAAGTACAAAATGACAATGTACATCCAAACATTATATATAAACAAACAAACAACCCCGATTTTCAATTGTGTTAACCCTTTAAGCTTAATGCCTGACCAATCAAAATTGCCTTCCTACGTCCCTACTATGGGAGAATTGGTGTAATATCATTGCATACAAGTCACTTTTCCCTGTTCTCTATTAAAATTATGTAATTGGGTCTCTCTTTTTTTTCAGGATGTCCAGGATGCCTTCTGTGTGGTAGATCTGGGAGAACTAGTGGATGTCCATGAGAAATGGAAGACAGCATTGCCAGACATCCAACCTTTCTATGCAGTGAAATGCAATGATAATGTCATGGTCCTCAAGACACTAGCTGCTCTAGGGACTGGCTTCGACTGCTCAAATATAGTGAGTATTGTAGTGATAACTGGTACAATTTATGGAACCAAGTGATGTGCTCCAGATAGGCAAATGAGTTGTCATAGCACACTAATGTTACCATAACATTCTGTAGTT
>WLWD01003041.1_pt1 | contig 60948 bp, 37 predicted proteins | sample 6712731 | NCBI WGS metagenome assembly WLWD01 (sample SAMN12718690, study PRJNA576275) | sponge metagenome | isolation source: marine sponge | host: Mycale hentscheli | place: New Zealand: South Island, Marlborough, Capsize Point | collected 2014-11-01 | reverse complement strand
ACTCAAAATTTTATGGGAACTCCATTTCTATTCGAGTTAGTGGCGGTGGTAAGTTAATGCGCTATTTTTCACAGTTATAAGCCCTACTCAACAGTATTTACTTAAAAATGCATTGTCTACTAGACGAACCACGAAGCTAAGTCTTGCGTAGGTATGCTCAGTTGTGTGAAAGTATAGTGCGTTACAACTACTATTAAGAATATCACAAAGAAAATTTTAAATAACGTGATTAGATTTTGTTGCTTCTTTTTCAATTCAAACTGTTGCGGGAGCGGTTACTATGACATTGAAACCCCTTTACCTCATACGTAATTTAAAAACTCGACTTTATTTTAATAGCTTGAGTGTTAGTTGTTAAAATCAAATTTAACAATAGTGTAGTTTAAGGCTCGCTCGCCATTTGTGCTCAAGCACACCACTAGTTTATTTGTATATATGTTTGGACGTATGTATGTCATTTTGTACTTTGACCCTCGCGTTTTTGTGTTAGTTATTTGTTCGACCCCGTCCCAAATTGCACTAAACAGAATCCTCTGGTTTATCGATCAGTACCCGTATCACCCTAGAAATTGAATTGTTTACCGTTTTGTTTGGAATTCTTGTGCGGGTGCAGATAATACTTGAAAAAACTTAGGGACTTCCATTTCTATTCGAGTTAGTGGCGGTGGTAAGTCAATGCGCTCTTTGTCATGGTTATAAGCCGTGCGCACAGTATTTACCTGAAAATACATTGTCCACTAGACTACTGCGAAGGTAAGTCTGTGTAGGTGCATGTCCAGCTGTGTCAAAGCATTGTGTGCTACAACCACTACTTAGCTAAAGAATATCACAAAGAAAACTTTTAAATAACGTGTATTGTTTTGTTGTTGTTGTTTTTTCCTTCAATTCAAGCAGTTGCAGAGAGTTGTTACTATGGCACTGAAATCCCTTTACCCTGTACGCTAAATTTAAAAACTGGACCTTATTTTCAGTAGCTTCAGTGTTAGAAGTCAATAAAAATAGTATAGTCTTTAGGCTCGCTCGCCATTTGTGCTCAAGCACACCACTAGTTATTTGTAATTTTAGCCAACAAATATGGAATTACTACTTACATCATTCTTGAGTATTGATAACTTCTGTAGTATCAAATTGAAGTTACTTTGACCATTTGAATTACCTTGAGTTCTTGACAACAAGCTCTCATCTACAAAAACAAAAGACAATCTATTTTAGCACACAAATACAAAATACTTTCTTACCTCATTTTCTTGAGCAGTGGTAACTTTTGTAGTACCAAATTTGAGCCAATCTGACTATTTACTATTACGCCTGTTTTCCTCCTCCCTCTACGGTACGTATGCCCTTTAAACGCGCGCGCGTGGAACTTTAAGCAAGCCCTACTTTATACTAAACTAGTGATGTGCTTGAGCACAAATGGCGAGCGAGCCTAAAGACTATACTATTTTTATATCTGACTTTTAACACTGAAGCTACTGAAAATAAGGTCCAGTTTTTAAATTTAGCATACAGGGTAAAGGGATTTCAGTGCCATAGTAACAACTCACTGCAACTGCTTGGAAGGAAAAAAACAACATCTAACTGTAATAAACTTCGAAAGCAGTGGCAAAGAAGCGCAGCTTGACAAAGACTTCACAATTGTTTCAAGAAGAGAGTAGCTGTAAACGTTTTGGTTGAAACAAAGTTGCGTCTGCAGCAGGATTCTCCGCGCTCGTTAATTGAAAAATACTGGAACTGTGAACGCTTTACCTAACTTACGTAACTAGTGGTGTGCTTGAGCACAAATGGCGAGCGAGCCTAAAGACTATACTATTAATTTATATGAATGATTTTGACTTCTAACACTGAAAACTACTGAAAATAAGGTCCAGTTTTTTAATTTAGCATACAGGGTAAAGGGATTTCAGTGCCTTAGTAACAACTCTCTGCAACTGCTTGAATTGAAAGTTTTCTTTGTGATATTATTTAGCAAAGTAGTGGTTGTAACACACAATGCTTTGACACAACTGGACATGCACCTACACAGACTAACCTTCGCAGTAGTCTAGTGGACAATGTATTTTCAGGTAAATACTGTTGCGCACGGCTTATAACCATGACAAAGAGCGCATTGACTTACCACCGCCACTAACTCGAATAGAAATGGAAGTCCCTTAAGTTTTCAAGTTTTAACTGCACCCGCAAAAGAATTCAAAACGGTAAACAATTCAATTTCTAGGGTGATACGGGTACTGATCGATAAACCAGAGGATTCTGTTTAGTGCAATTTGGGACGGGGTTGACCACATAACTAACACAAAAACGCGAGGGTCAAAGTACAAAAATGCCTTACGTACGTCCACACATATATACAAATAAATAAATATACATCCCCGATTTTCGATTGTGTTACCCTTGTAAGTGTCTCTTTCGCTACGCTCGCTCACCAAGTAAATATAGCGAAATCTCGATTGAGTTACCCCTGATAGTGTCTCGCTCGCTTCGCTCTTTCGCTAACTACAAATTATTTAATAGTACCGCGTGTAAACTGCTCGTTCAAAATGTATTGGAAAAATCGCTATAACTAAGTGAAATGGGACGGGACAAGTGAAATAGCACGGAACAAAGTGAAATGCCACGGTATCTTAATAAGAGTAAGTGCGAAAGAATGCAGCTCTAGCCTTGGAAGTGTACATTTGTAGTTTCTAGTTGGAGACAACGTTAATTTTTAGCGCAGAAGCTATACCCTTATTAGACAGAGTTTTTTCAACTGATTAGGAGGAGCCATCGATTAAAGCAAAATTCAAGAGAAAGCTTATCCTGAAGTACAGAGATAGTGACTGCACTATACATAGTAGCCACACTGTAAATAATCTTCAGCTTACAGTAGTCTCATGCAGTTTTATAAGGCTGGCCTACTATTAGCGAGTGATAGCACGGCTAACCGTAGTCTCGCGTTGCCAGACCCTTTACCAACCGCTAAGCGGGGAAAAGGGACTGGTGTACTGACATTAAGTGATTCGTTTTACCACCCCGAAATATTTGGGGTAACCGCAACAATACACGCCTCGGTTTGCTTGAGTAAACTGACCGTTAAACGAGTGCGTGAAAAAACACTTGCGCTTGCGTTTTTGGTACAAAACGTGAGTGTCCGGAGAGTACAGGCGAATTTAGTCTTGCAGGCATGAGTTTGAAGGCGAACTGTAGTATCGACACGGCAATTGAAGAGGCTAAGCAAAAGCTAGGTTTTGCAGTTCTGAAAGAAAAGCAGATAGAAGCAGTGAAATGGTTTGTTAGTCATCAAGACACATTTGTTTGTTTGCCAACAGGGTATGTAATGGCAAATCTATAATATTTGCCATGCTACCTTATGTTTTTGACAGGATGAGAGGTAAGCAGGTTTTGATTTAGCTATTATGATTAGGTTTAAAAATTTGTTGCATGTATCTTAAAGGAACAACATCAATCAGCATTGTGGTCTGCATCAGTCCTTTAACGTCGATAATGGTGGATCAGCATGCTAAGTTCTTGCCAAGAGGACTTAGAACTGACTTTGTGGGAGAGGTCCAAACTGATGAAGATGCAGAAAAAAGAGTTCTGAAGGGAGAATCTCAGCTGGTTTATATAAGTCCCGAAAATCGTATCAACAATCCAAGATATAGAAAAATGTTACTTCGACAGGTCTACAAAGAAAATCTTGTAGCTCTTGTTATTGATGAAGCCCACTGTGTTCAGACATGGGGTGAATCTTTCCGTATTGCCTTTGCTGAAATTGGAAATCTGCGTAGCATAATCCCTTCAGAGGTTAATATTATGGCCCTAACTGCTACTGTGACACAAAAAACATTTAAAACAATTCTAGAGAGATTGGCACTAAGACATCCAAAAATAATATCTGTTTCACCTCAACAAGACAATATTTTTTTCAAGGTGTCACCTCCAGTTAATCTTGACGAACTTACAGCATTTATAAAAGAAGAACTTGAGGAAAAACGCATAGCATTTCCCAAAACTGTGATTTTTTGTCGTAGATATGAGGACTGCTCTAAGCTTTTTTTATCATTGCGATAAAAGCTTGGTAAGGAGCTAACTGAACCTCCAGGATATCCAGACATATCTGAATTTCCATGGTGGAGTTATACACTCGAGTATCTACACCTGCTAAGAGAGAAGCAATAATAGAAAAATTTAGCAGTGTTTCCGAGTATTTTGAGATTTGTTATTGCCACAATTTCTTTTGGAATGGGCATCGATTGTCCGAACATTTACCGCATAATTCACTGGGGTTTACCAAACAATTTTGAGGAATATGCACAAGAAACGGACAGGGCTGGACGTGATGGAGTGAATGCAGTTGCACTTCTCCATGAAGGGAAGAAAGGACATCATGCTACTGAAGAGATGGTGGCATACATGAACAACAAAGATATGTGACAGTGCCTAGGAAAAGGGACCTTTTACGTAACATCAAAAATGTACAGTAGAGTCCAAACACCGACAAAAAAATTTTTTTTTGGTTTTCTTTTTATTGGCCCACAGGTATCTCCTACCCTTTAGCTACACTGACACCAAATTTGAGTGGCTGAAACCGCTGTTAAAGGTCCGAGCGCCCTGTTTAAACACAGTCACCTTTTACTCTCTATTTTGACCTTCCGTGCGTGCACGGAAATCCAACCCGCGAGTAATTGAAAATCGTGGGCGAATTCAATTCGTTGCCCAGCAACAAATTACCCCTACCTCGGATAATCGCGGGTAAATATTCTTATAAGTTTTTGTTAGCATTGCAGCAACAGAATAGAAATAGTAAATGTGAATAATCAAGCTATATAGGTTGATGTTGCTATTATGGAGTCTTGTAGTTGGAGCCTGCAGACCTGGAGACTCCTGGGACTACTTTTGTGAAGACAATAGAAGAATCAGCAAGTCTCTGACAGGACAAAGGTTTCAGTGATGATGAGGACTTCTGTCACACTACAACAAGAGAAGGCAACACATTTTGAAAGTCCATCATTTTTGTTCATTGATTTAAAGAGATTCCTATTGTTCAATTGTTCCAAAACAGGCAACAAGCTGGCTGCAAGACAAATATAATCCTAAACTTAGCTAGCCAGTGAACTAACAAACCAAGCTAGTTGATCATTTCTAAAAGAGTGACTGTATCAATGACTTACTGTAACTATCTAACTGTTGGAAACAGAAAAAAAAAAAAAAAAAGCACAAAACGGCCTGCAAAATTATGTCTATACGCATCCAGTGCTATTTAAAGACATACCTGTCTAGTACTCTTACACAATGTAGGGTCTAAACTGAGTAAGGCCTCCCCCATCAATGAAGTAGGAGGCCCTAACTATAACTTACTGCCGTTCAGCCACCATTTTCCAAGCATAAGTAACAGTCTTACGTAACCCGTAACGCGGACTTCCGGTTAGATTACGGAATTCAACGTTAACTCCGCGAGAAATTGAATAAGAAGTTTTAATTGCAGTTTTCTCTAAATAACTGTGCTCAAAATGGTCAGATTGCCGCTCGTATATTTAGTGAACCAAGGAGCGCCTGCCTATAAACTTGATATCAAAATACTCCATAAGAAGTGCTCTACACAGTGGTATGAATAACTCATTTTTCACTTTGTTACGGAAAAGGTCCCTTTTCCTAGGCACTGTCACATATATTATGTAGAAGACATTTATTATTTCATGATTTTGTTGGTTATAGTATTATAGAAAGAACTGAGTTATGTTTGTGTTGTGATGTGTGTGCAAAAACTTGTAAGTGTTCTGTCTGTAGTGATGATTGCTCTTAATTAATTTATTGTATCACAAAATAATACTAATTATTTACACTTTAAGTTGTATTGAATAATATAATTAAACATAAATTAATGGAAATTGTTTGTACAGAGGCAATAAAATCATTATGTCATTTTAAATGTGTTAAGAAGTGCTTTCACTTTCTTCAGTACCTCACTGTCTGATGCAACTGATGTTTGCAAAAGACCTTTTTAAAAAGAAAAGGCTTGGTATTTTCTATCTTGCTTGGGCTCAAACACATCCACTTCTTTCAAGACATCCAATATCTTAGTCAAATCTTGGTCAAAAGCTGGAGGGTTATGTATTCCTGCATCTCTTGTAGTCGACGACGTTTGCGTTTCAAAATTGTTGCACACCTTGTCCACTGTAGCAAGTAACTTACCAGCTTGAACTACTGCTTGTGGTGTGATGTTAGCCCCTAGTGAGTGAAGTACATTTTTCAAGCGCCTATTCAGGTGCTCCATATGTAAATCCATGGCAAATTGTGCCCATTTCGGCCTTTGGTATTAATACACCGTGACCATAGTAGTTGCTTGGTCTTTCGTTCTGAAAATGTTGCTGCCTGATATAGTAAATTCACAGCCTCTTTTAGGTAGTTTGTGTGATTTGTTGCTTTGAACACCGGAATCATCATCTTCCATGCTAGCAAGATCCTGTCACCATCACCTTCCCTTGTTGCATCGTAAAATTGCAACCATATAAATCCCAGAGTAAGCAATTCTCTAGCGTACAATGTAACACCATCGCGTACTTCCGGTAATGATGGAAGCAGAAGATCTTCTATCACAGGAAATGCAGAAGCATTTTCACTATGAAAAGAGATTTAGAAACTATTAAAAGGCAAAGATAGGCAAGTTTTAGTGATGATTATGCTTAGCATTGAGGCTGGCTGTACTTCAAAGAGGCCATGTAGGAGGTCAACATCAGAATCCAGGGTATACAAGGCTATCTGCATTTTTTGTAATAAGGATAGGTTCCTTAAGGGGTCTAAGTCACGTGAAAAGCTCACACAAGCTGTTCAACTGAGAGCAGACAAAACACTCCGGGAATGTGCAATCCAAAAGGGAAATGAAAAAATTATAGGTATAACAAGCAGAGATATAGTTGCTGCAGAGGCGCATTACCATCTTTCTTGCTACAAAAAGTACACCAAACTCAAAACCAAGGGCAAAGATAATGAGAAAGGAGGAGATGAATCGTATCAAGTTATTGAAAGAGAAGCTTTTGTAGACCTTTTCAAGTACATACACACTAAAATCATTCCCAACAAAGAGATAGTATCAATGGTTTCTTTGATGACACGGCTTGAATCCTTTATGCTTTCTAAAATTGTTGAGTGAGTCCACAAAGAAACATATTCGCAGAAAACTGGAAAACGAGCTTGGGGATTCAGTTAAGGTATGTTCAGATGACAAAGGAAAGCTGCTGGTGATTCCTGGCAGTTTGTCATTACAAGAAGTTGTCCTGGAAAATCAAGCTATACACAAGGAACTCACTGTCTGGAAAATGAAGATGAGCACAGTGACCACAATTGTAGATCAGGCTTCCTCACAGATTCGATCTGTCATCAAACAGGACATGCTACCCACTCCTTGGCCATACCATCCATCCGATGCTGCTTCTTACTACAATGTCCCGCATCTATTGGAACGTTTTCTTGTTGGCCTTCTTACTGGAGATCCTGGAGATAAGTGTTACTCGGACAGGATCAACACTTTAATTCAGTCTCTTAGCCAGGATATGATCTATGCTGTGACATGCGGTAAGCACAAACAACCAAAATATATGCTACTTCCATATGCTGTCAAAACTCTAACTGGTAACACAGAGCTTATTCGTACACTGAACAAGTTTGGGCATAGCGTATCTTACTCCCAGCTAGAGGAGAACAAGACTGCTCTGTGCCTCCAAAAGTTAGCAACAGGTCTCAACCAGAGAGTGGCTCTTCCAGCTTTTATCAAACCCCATGTCTTCACTAATCTGGCATGGGATAACATAGACAGACTAGAGGAGACTCTCTCTGGAAAAGGTACATCACATCGAGTGAATGGCATAGTTGTACAGGCCAAGGTTTATGGACCTGATCTTCCCCGGTCTGAACTTCCACTAGTAGCAAAGAAAAAGCAGAGACCAATCAGTGTTGAGCACCAAGAATTGGATGTTTATGTAGCTGGTACACGAGTTGGCCCACAGCCTATTCAAACCCGAGAGAGGCACTTTTTAGACAATATAAAAGTAGCTCAAGTGGCCCACCAGAAAAATTTATTATGAATTCTTACTAGGCAAACAGATCAAGAAGTCCAAGCTATACCCAGCTGGACTGGGTTTAATATCCTAACTCGAAAAAAAATTCAGATTTCGGAAGATGTTGTTGGGTATCTCCCTACTATAAATGCTCCAGCCACTGAGTTGAATACTGTGTTTGAAATCATGAACCAGTCTGAATTAGTCAGGGAAGAATTGCAACTAGAAACAATTGTAGTAGTTATGGATCAAGCACTCTATGCAAAAGCTGTTGAAATAGCTTGGAAGCATAAGGAAAAGTTTTCCCATCTTATTCTCAGAATGGGAACATTCCACACTATCTGTAATGCTCTTGGTATCATTGGAAAGCGGTTCAGAAATGCTGGGCTTAAAGATATTTGCATAGAATCTGGGATAGTTGCTGAGGAGTCTGTCAATGGTGTTCTGAATGGCAAACACTACAATCGTGCTGTGAGGGTCCACAAATGCATTTATGAAGCCCTGATGAGACTGGTATGGGAAGAGTTCACAGTTTGGCTGGACCTAAATCCCAAAGAGCAAACTGCTTTGATTACATCTTTGTTGTGCAAAGTAAGTGATATGGCATGCGCGGTAAGTCAGCAAGAATTTGAAGAGTTGCTACAAAATCCACTTCTAGTTCAGGTGATGACTTTGTGGAATAATTTTCTAGAGCATCTCCGCCACAATAATGGAGAGCTATCAGCCTACTGGATGTCGTATATTGACATGGTAGAAGATGTTGTACTTGGCCTTTTACGCGCTTCTCGTGAGGGAAACTGGAGTTTGCACCTAAATGCCATTAGAGTCATGATTCCATGGTGCTTTGCTTACGACAAAGTCAATTATGCAAGATATCTTTCAGCATACTTTGCTCAGATGACAAATCTCCCGGAATCCAGTTCTTTAGTATATGAAGCCTTCAAGGCAAGCCAATTTTCTGTGCAAATGTCCAGTAGCAACCCATTTGGGAAGATACCTGTAGACACCAGACCACTGAATTGACAGTGAACAAGGATACTCAGACACCAGGAGGCACAGCTCGATTCAGCCTGAAAGCAGGTGCTGTGAGGCGTTACTACTTGACAGCAGAACATCGAAGTGCATTCTTAGGATGCCTAAGAGACATGATTCAAGGTAAGAAGTCTGGACTCAAACATGCAGATTTACAGAAAACAAGAATCCAAAAGGATGAAGAAGCAGTATCAACAGTAGTTGACTTGATTCAAGGATGGATTAATCCTTTTACAGATAATCAAGATCTAGTTAGCATCTCCACTGCAAAAACAGCCCCCACTGATGTTTCATTTGACCTGGTGCAAGCACATGATATTGGAAAGCAGTGTTACGCCACTTTTAAATGTGAGAGACTCTCCCAAGACCCGCCAGAAAAGAATTTTTATGCACCAATAAGAGCTAACAAACTTAAGACCTTTAGCAATTTGTGCAAGAAAAAGCAAGTAAAATCAAGCGGAAGAATGATTATCTTAAAAGCGGATAGATCCCTTTTTGGTCGAATTATTGTGATGGCTCAAGGACGTAACCTACAGATCGAAAGTATCCTCTCTCATCCTCTTGGACCATTGCCCTGGTCTCTGTCCACACCAGATGGACTGTTACGAAAAACAAACAAAGCCACTTTAGCCTCAGCTTTACAAAAGGATGTGCCAGTAGTAGAACAGCTACCAGGAAACTGTGCTTCAATCATTGATGGAATGAACTTAGTTCAAAAAGTAAAAGGTGATCAAGCTACATTTGGTGATGTTGCAAGCACAGTTTTGTCTATAGCACTAAGTGAGGGACGTCAGAGTAGCAGAATTGATGCTGTCTTTGGCACGTACAAGGACAACTCTATTAAGAACAGTGAACGAACAGTGCGAGGTGGAGAAACAGGGCACCAGTTGCAGAGCATTACAGCGACGCAAATCGTGAGGCAATGGAGGACTTTCCTGTCAAGAATTGCGAATAAGAACAGTTTGATTTCCTTCATAGTTAATGAATGGAGAAAGGCATGGTGCAGAGAAAAACTTAATGGTAAGGTTTTATATGCCACTGTTGATGACAAATGCTACAAAATCACCTCTCAAGGAAGTGAAGAAGTGGCAGCACTACATTGTACTCAAGAAGAAGCTGATGGACGTCTACTTGTACATGCTTCCCATGCTGCTAGTGAAGGCTATCAAGGTACAGTGATCTGTTCAGAAGACACGGACGTCTTCATCATGTCCTTGGCATTTCAAGACAGAATAGGAGCTCAGCTATTCCAGAAATGTGGCACAAAGAACAGGAGAAGGATTGTTGACATTCAGAGAATTGCTGATTCTGTTGGCATAGATGTGTGTAGGTCTCTCATTGGCATGCATGCATACACTGGCTGTGACACTGTCAGTGCTTTTGCAGGCAAAGGGAAGGCAAGGGCCCTAAAGTTGTTAATGAGCAATAGTGATTACCAAGAAACGTTCATTGAATTGGGGCAGGAGTGGAACCTTTCTCAAGAACTCCTAGAGAAGTTAGAAGCATTCACTTGCCTCCTATATGCTCCTAAGGCTTCCACCAGTCAAGTTAACAAACTCAGATACCATCTGTTCTGTGCGAAGAAAGGAGAAATTGAAAGTCATCAGCTGCCTCCATGCAAAGATTGCTTGACAAACCATGCCCAGAGAGCAAACTATCAAGCTGGACTATGGAGAAGATGTTTGGAATCAAATCCTCAAGTGCCAAGTCCTGTTGGAAAAGAATGGAAAATGGAAGTGGAAGAAAACAACGAACACCTGGTAATTCATCACTGGATGGACGGTCAGCCAGCACCTGAAGCCATTTTGGATCTGTGCAAGAAAATGTGAACTGGCTAAATGTACATGCATGGCCAATGGGCTCAAGTGCACTGATATGTGCAGGCTGCAAGACTGTGAGAATCAGGCATCAATTAATCAGGAAGACGAAGAAGTTGAGAGTGTGCAAGACTGTGAGAATCAGGCATCAATTAATCAGGAAGACGAAGAAGTTGAGAGTGAAGATGAAACTGATATTGAATGACTATTAACAGATTCATTTTTTAACATCATTATTATATTGTTGCCATATTAAAAGTTTAAGTCCAGAGTCATATATGTTGGGAGATATAACAATATTTCTATGACTATTTCTTACCCAATAACGCCCATACGGTTTTAATTATAGGGTGATAGAAACCAAAAACTACCATGACAGCACTGCTATCATACATTGCTCAACTCTAGGAGTGCATGGCTTGCCAAAAAACACTGATAGCATTATTCACCCCAGATGGTACCAACAGACCCTCTGGCTCATTGACTAACTACATCAGACTTCATTGATATTTCCTCTGAATGTTGAGATGGAATATGCCAGACAACTTGTTTAGCACAACCTTTAAACTGCGGCACGTGCTTGACAAGAATTCTGTAGACAGAAATAGAGACAATTCAATTTATTAGAATATTCTCAAATGAATGCTGCATGTGACTTAGTATCTAGATACAGACCTGGAAAAATGTTCAATTACAAATTACAAAACCACAGTAGTAACAATTGCAGATATGCATACTCCCAGTTTTGTATATCCTATTATGTCTTCATCCCACAATAGTCAGTCCTATCCCCGCAAACAACATACTGCATTTTATATTTAAAGGCATACATAATAATAATTTTACCAAGGAGAGCTCTTCAAAAAATTACTTTAAAATATGTGTGATCATCACTACTTTCTGCACATGAAGACTTAGCTAGCAAACATATTCCTTTTATTAATTACAATCAAACAAAGTGTACCCTGATGAAAAATCTTCAAACCTGTTTCCATACTCAAACTGTTATTCCCAAATTCACATGTATGCATTCACACAAGCCACATTACCATTACCTTGATGTGATTACTTGACATATATCTTTGAACTGGTTCCAATCTTGTACTGACATCACGAAGTGGTTCAAGTCCGAGGATAAAGGCCTGCTGACATCTGAAACAGTACTAAGGTTGACTCGGTCTTTCACAGCACAAGAATGGAAATAATGCAGTGATTTTGTCTGGTGGGTGATTCTTTTGCAGAGATGGTTTTATGTTCTTGTCCACATAGTCACCAACTATCTTAAAACCAGGCCATTGTAAATCTGGTGACAATCAAATCTCCTGTGGTGCAGGAGAAATTTCTTGTGGTGTAGGATTAGACTGCTCGCAAGTCTCGCTGGAACTTGCACTATTATGTGACCCAATACCTGGTTCTTCAGCTTCACCACTGGAACTACCATTTCCACTTTGAGTGCTGTGGATAGATGCCAGGGTTTCTTCCCAGTCAGAGACAAAGAGGGAGGACATACAGAAGAAGAATCTGAGTCACTGCATGGTACTATTACTGTTTGAGGTGATGTGCCCATCAATTTCTGCAATCAATATCAATATAACAGCTATAAAAATTATTACCATCATCATGGATGTAGATAAGTAGTTTCGATAGGGGGCTGAAGGGTGCTGGCACACCCGCCCACATATTTAATTAAATATTTTGTTTCCTTTAATTATTTTCAAATTGCTTTGTTACCATTATATTTCACAGTTGAGTATTAATACAACTTCAATATAATTGTATAAATGAAGTTCAAACTTGGAAAAAATTAAAAATAAGAATTGTGATTTTGAGAAACTGTTAAGAAGGTGAAAAATGAAACCACATGACTATTATTTTGTATGTATAGTTTGTCCAATTGGACTATGAAAATATTTTGCAAAAATTAGGGGGGGGGCTTCAGCCCCCCCCCCCTAGCCCCCCCTGTCTACAGCCATGATTATTATTGCAATACCTTCTCCAAATGTGTTGATTTAAGAGTATCACTCCAATATTGAACTTCTATGTCATGATCTTCTGAAAGCCTCTTCAATATCTTCCGAGTTCCAGAGTGAGATAGGCATACATTCAGATGACTGAGTCCTGCATACACCTTTTTAAAAGAAACCTAAACAATGCATAATTGAACTTTTTATATTAGCTACATACCTGCTTGCATACACCATTTCCATAAAGAAACACTGAAATAGTTCGCTGTGCAAGTCCAAGTTTTGGATGCCTATCTTTCAGGATTTGAGAGGCCACACAAGCAATAAAAGGTTTAGATTGGGTTGGGTGTCTTATGAGAAGGCTAGAAACAAATTATATTTCACTCCAATCAAATTAACATTATTAATATCATAATTAAGTCATTACCTTAGAAGTCGAATTAGAGTTGGAACTTTCTGGCTTAGCTCCATGAAGATGGTTTCCCAGCTGAATTGCTTAACTGCTTCAATGTTATCTCTAAGAATAGAGTCGTGCTCCATAGATCCTAAAGTCTTCATTTACTCTCTTATTGTCCTTGCCATTTTTCGCAATACCTTATCTGAAGTTATAGGTGCTGCAACAACTGTTGAGGCAAGCGATTTATAGCTCCTTCTTGCATACTGCTTGATACCTGCCTTGCGGCTAGGAGTAATTATTGTGAATACTTGAGGCCCTGAAGGATAATTTATTTTAACCTGTATAAAGTGTTACGGCAAATATAAATACAAAAAGAAACATAACAAAAAATAAAATAAAGATAATAAATCCTATCTAGTGCAACAACCTTAACTTCTGGAGAAGATGACTGAAATGTATTTTGCTGTGTAGGATCCAAACAGATACGTTTCGGAGAGGAGGCATTGCAAAGAGAGGAAATTACCGTTCGTTTTGCTGTTGCGGTTCTTTCCCTGGACTCCTGTATCAAGGACTTAAAAGAGGAAATGAAACTTTTCACCTTCTCTTTCATATGAGAAAGACGTTCTTCCAGCTCCAAAATGTTAGTCAGGGTTTTATCACAACTTCTGCAGGAGGAAGCAGACAGCAGCTGAAGTGTCCTCAAAATCTTCCAAGTGTAAGCCCGTTGCATCCTCTGCTACAGCATTCAACACTTCTCTAGCTCCCGTACAGGCAGTTTCATGAAGCGCCTTTCTTCTTTTCTTCTCCTCAACAGAGGACACAGACACTTTGCAAAGGCAACAGTTTTCCATCTACTCCAAATACCTGCCAGATGCAAGTTACGGTCGCCCGCTAGTAATAGAAATGCGAGTGAGAAGTTCCGCTACATTCCAACACTTAGCACAAAACCTCAATTGACCACATGCTGACTCCGCATAAACAAATAGCTCTATGTCAGTACACCGGACCCTCTTCCCCGCGTACGCGAAAGAGGGTGTGGCCCCGCGTACGCGAAAGAGGGTGTGGCCACGCGAGACTAGGGTAACGGTGCTATTCGGGATTAATAGCACGAACAACGCGATTAAAATAACATGACGCAAATCAGAGTGCTATTTCAATAATTTAGCGAGCGCTACTGATCCTTAATAGAACAGGTTACCTGTGTTATCACTCGCTAATAGTAGGCCAGCTTGTGTAGCTACACTAGATAATGCACTTGCTATCTGTATTATTTGAGGTTTAACTTTCTCAGATACTTCCCGATGGCTCCCTTTCTAGTCTGTTGAAAAAATTCCGTTACTTGTGCTATTAATATTGAATCACTCGCTTACTGGTGCTATTACTCTTACTTATTAATAAGTGCATTACGTTACACTTCAAAAAGAATAAATGGCTGAAATATTTACTTCCGGTCACTCTAAAGGGGAGTTCGACCGAACCCCTGGAATCCCCCCTGGCTACGGTATGGAAAAATATTGGTTACATAACTGCAAATTTAATATTTATGGTATAATTAAGTGATTTGTAGCTAAATTATACTTTCCTGTTGTTGTTTTTTTCCTTTGTTTGTATTTCCTTAGCAAGTAGTGATTTTAGTTGTAGATAGGTCTGCAAGATTATGCTAGAATTTTTTCTGGAATTATAAATGTCAATCAGCATAGTGGATTATTCTAGGACTAGCAAGTACCCCGCCACACAGTGACGCTTGACGTATTGCAAAGTTAAGTTATCCTACTCAGTTGTTCTCTACCATTGATTAAAGTTACACAAGTTTTTTTTTACTCTTTTTACTGAACAATCTCAGCTTTTCTTATCCCCCACCTTCCTTTCTTCAGCTCTCTCTACCGCTCTTGCTTCTGAATCTCTCTGTCCTACTATCATGATAGTGGACACAAGCTTTGCGAAACATTGGCCTTCTTTTTCTATTTTTGCCTTCCTTTTTTAAACCAAAACGGCCTTTAGTGTTGATTCTACCAGCATTTTAATTACAATTAGCTAATATCGTGTCTTTTTTCCTTCTTTTCAGTTCTCTTTTAAACCTAAGCTGCCTTACCTCGCCGATTCCAACCACTTTTTACAGTTGATCGCCTTTTGCCTTCTCTTACTTTTGCCTTCCTTTAGAAACATATGCGGCCTTCCCTTGTCTACTGTTACACCCACTTTTTAGTTACAATTAATCACTTTATGCTTTACCAAACTGTTTAAACTCATGAAATATTCATGAATACACACCGCCGGTCGTCTTCATTACTGACACACAAGGGTATTATTATATAGATATTATGAGAATAAGGGCCCATCAAACTTGCTTAAGGAGTGGCATGCCATACTATCAACTTACACACTATGCCAAAGGCAAGAGTGGTGAAGCAATCACAATTGTTTTGAGAAGAATCATTAATGAGGATTTAGGTTTTTTTCTGTTCCTGAATTCTCACATTAACAACCAATTGCATAGGTGCCAACTGTCCCCAGGACACTCATGATTGTGAAGCTCTTGTCCCATTCCCACCCAATCGGAGAACTTAAAGAGCTGAAGAGGGAGTAGAACATAATGCTCAGTGATTTATTCTAGACTATGGAGTAGAACATAATGTTCAGTGATATATTCTAGACAAGGGAGTAGAACATAATGTTCAGTGTTATATTCTAGACTAGGGAGTAGAACATAATGTTCAGTGATATATTCTAGACAAGGGAGTAAGAACATAATGTTCAGTGTTATATTCTAGACTAGGGAGTAGAACATAATGTTCAGTGATATATTCTAGACAAGGAGTTGAACATAATGTTCAGTGATATAAGGGAGTAGAACATAATGTTCAGCACTGAACCATAATCTCACCGAATCATAATCCCACTGAATCATAATCCCACCGATGAAGTAGAACATAATGTTCAGTGATATATTCTAGACTAGGGAATAGAACATAATGTTCAGTGATATATTATTCTAGACTAGGGAGTAGAACATAATGTTCAGTGATATATTCTAGACTAGGGAGAGGAGTAGAACATAATGTTCAATGATATATTCTAGACATAGCCTTTTGTACCATTACAATGGAATGTTCCACCAAGACAGAAGTCTATTTTTTAACATGTAAAATTAATTAAGTGGCAGCATTCAAGTGACATTCATTTGATATAGTTGAGGCCCATGTTCTGAAGAAAACAAATATTGCAATGTTTTGTTTGTGTTTTCAGTATCCTTCATGTTATGATGCCAGTGTACTTTGGTGAGATGTCCCATAAGACTAAACGAGGATTGCTCATATCACTGATGGGACCAGGATTTGCTATCAGGGTTCTCATAGGATTATTTGCAAATGTAGGATTTTCCAGGTTTAGTGAAGGATGGAGGATCACTTGTATTGTATTGGCCGTGATGGGTCTCTTTTATTCTATTGGATTCATATGGCTACCAAACACTCCAAGGTATGCCACTTTAAGAACTGAATAGCGGGTGTTATGTTATTTGTTTTCTTTTTTGTTTGTTGCTTTGTGTTTTACAATCTAACAATAGCCTCCCCAACCCCTCCTCTTTCTGACTTTCTAACATAAAAGCATAATGTCCAGATTAACTCTGAACTGATACAAGAGCAATTTTTGGTTGTTATTGCTCTTTTAACTGTTTCAGCTCTATATATTTAAATACGAATTTTATGTACTTCAGGGGAAAAATTTATTGCTGATATGAAATGAATTTTTATAAAGTATAACAAATGCAACATTTTAATATAAATTTTTAGCTGGCTTGTGATGAAGAATCGAACTCTAGCTAAAAGCATTGGCTGTTTTATCACTATACAATGACTCATCAAAGGAAGGATGCTTTGTTGACACAATAATGAATTTGGAAGTTCTTGTGGAAGCCAAGAAGTCATCTAATTCTATTATGCTATCCCAATTCAAAAGAACTTATTTGTTAAGGTAACTATATAAAACTAGACTTGGTATAATTTAGGTCATTTTAAGGAGCTTTCCCCCCCCCCCCCCCTCCCACCTCTTGATATGTTGTCTCACCCCCTAAGAGATTATATCTAGCACTGAATATATGGCAGCTTAGCAGCAGGCTAGGCGGTGTTAATACCAGGCGGAGTACCCATAGTAAGGGGTCGGGTAAGGCATATGCCGCGCATGGCAGCATGGGCCACGTGCGGTAGGTGAGTCATAAATAGAGTGTACACGTACGTGTAAGTGCATCCATCGCTGCCACGAGAGGTAGAAGCGTGAAAAAAACTGAAGTGCGTAAGCGTAACTGATAATTGCAATGGCTGACGGGTCCAGCAGTTCGAAGAGGAGGAAGGGAAGCAGTGGGGAGCCCCTTCCCAGTGTTGTCGAAAGCCCCCTGGGGGATGCTACCCCAGAAACCTCAACATCGGACTTCGATAGGAGGGTTAAGGCTTTGGTGGAGGAAATACTGCGAAGCCAGGAGGGGGCAGGACCTTCAACAGCTAGTGGCAGCCATGGGGTTGTGGCCGAAGGGGCTGGGAAGAAGCCTGGCAGCTGTTCTGGCACTGTGGCTGGTAGGTTTAATTCCTGTAGATCGGCTGTAGTTGGCTGGGGGTGTGTTTTGGGGTGGGACAGATAGGTTATCGGGGTGTAATTATTAATATGCAATGTAATGGTATCAATGCTATTTAATCGAATAAACGGGATAGTACATAATTGAATAAGGGCCTGTAGTGGTTGGGGCCCATTAGCTTATTTATAGGGGCATGTGGCCCACTGTATTATGTTGATTTCTGTACCAGGGCATGTGGCCCATCGATAGTTCTGTTCATTCTGTTCACTGGGGCGTATGTGGCTCACTGTATTATGTGCAATATTGTTCTAGGGCATGTGGCCCACTATATTAGGTGCATTGCTATGCTAGGGCATGTGACCCACTGCATTATGTGCATTGTTGTGCTAGGGCATGTGGCCCACCGTATTATGTGCATTGTTGTGCTAGGGCATGTGCCCCACTGTACTAGGCGCATTGCTGTGCTAGGGCATGTGGCCCACTGTATTATGTGCATTGTTGTGCTAGGGCATGTGGCCTACTGTATTGTGTGCATTGTTGTGCTAGGGCATGTGCCCCACTGTACTAGGCGCATTGCAGTGCCAGGGCATGTGGCCCACTGTATTATGTGCATTGTTGTGCTGGGGCATGTGGCCCACTGTATTAGGCACATTGCTGTGCATTGCTGTGTTACGGCATGTGGCCCACTGTACTATGTGCATTATTGTGCGAGGGCATGTGGCTTCTACATAGCACGGAATGTTGGATTGAGGCATGGGGGCATCTCACTGTCCTGGTTGTGTTAAGGCATGCAGCCTTCGCTAGCAGGTCTATTTGTTAGGGCATGTGGCCCACCTTGTTAGAGGGAATATTTGTTGGATCGTGTGGCTCAGCAATATTTCTGGGCATACACGCCATAGCGTTGGGGAGAGGTAGTATTACCTCCAAATCCTGTGAGGCAATGGCGGGGGCATGGGTGTTGATGGCACTGTTCTGTGTCATTCATGTAGGCCTGGGGACAGTTGATGTGGCCGCAGTGGCCGCAGTGGCTGCGCTAGAGCTCCCACGGTCTGGTGAAGCTGTGGGGGTCGTGGCAGGGATGGTCCCTCGCCCGTCCGAAGGAGTGGCAAGTGATGTGGTGCCTGCGACAAAGACAGCAGAGAGGGAGGCCCAGAAGTTCTCCATGGGCGTGACACTGCCAACGGTCCCCGTCAGGCTGGCAGAGCGCATCCTGTCGGGTGAGTACGTCGACATGGGGGAGCTATCCCAGGAAGCACTCCGTGCCGAGTTCAGGCGAGCCGTGGACGGGGAGGATCAGAAACCCTCCAAATCAAGAGCAATTCGCCCGGTCGTGGACCAGGACGTGTGGGCTGCCAGCTTCGCCAAATATGCAGGCACAGTGTGCCCGCTGTGGCTCTGTGGGGTCACTTGGCAATCGTGATGTCCTGCCAGAACAGATCCACGTCTGGATGGTGGAGGACATACGACGAGTCGCTGAGGCACAGCTACTCCTCCATGGAAGACGCGAGTTTTGAACTCAACCAGTACTTATTCACCCAGGCCATGGTAGAGAACTCGGAGGTGAGCCAGCGAGCTCCAACCCCAGTGCCCATGCCAGTGGCGCAAGCGAGACTGAGGAAGAGAAGGGTTGCCTGTTTTGCTTGGAACAATGGCAGGCCCTGCACCTCAACTCCTTGCAGGTTCGCACACTGCTGTGTTCGGTGTGGTGGTGACCATACCAGGAGGTATTGCCCCCTCATGAGTGATGCGCCACTGGGAGAAGAGGGTCGTAGGGGATCAACCTGAGCTGTCATGGAGTCCCCTGTATAGACTGAACTTGATTCGTTGGCTGTGTATATGACACTAAAAACTGTTCCCATGCATTGTAGTGTTGTTACATCGTTGTTCCACACTTATTCTCGTTGATTAAACTTGGTGTTATCGGACAGCTATCATGTGCATGTGGGGACAGATGTACGGGGTAGGACACGGAAAGGGGGTTTATGGTATAGATAAAGGTGGGGTGATTGTTCAGGTTGTACGGGTAGGAATCGCTTTAATTGTGGGGGTAAGAGGTATGTGTAGGAATCGCTTTAATTGTGGGGGTAAGAGGTATGTGTAGGAATCGCTTTAATTGTGGGGGTAAGAGGTATGTGTAGGAATCGCTTTAATTGTGGGGGTAAGAGGTATGTGTTTATTCTACTTGTCGTAGGGACTGTGGGTGGTGCCTATGTGTATATGACCGACTTGCTGGCATTGGGGGAGAAGGTACCTGACAGCCCGGTTCACTGGCCTGACATACCAGGGTGGAATCAGATAGTGACACCTATGGCTGTTGGTGAGTGGGACACCCAGTTGTCTTCTCATCGAGACGAGTCATACCGTAAATACCTGGTCGAGGGACTTTGGCAGGGATTTCGGATTGGTTTCAATCATGGTTCGGCCAAGTGCAAGAGTGCCGTGTCAAACATGTCATCGGCAAGTGAGAGGCCGAGTGTAATTAATGAGTTTGTTGCCGCAGAGCTGGCAGCGGGAAGGATACTGGGACATGTGGAAGCCGCTCATACCCACCAGATCCATATAAATCGGTTCGGGCTTGTCCCGAAGTGTCATGCACCAGGAAAGTGGAGGCTGATTGTGGACCTCTCCTTTCCCTCTGGTAGTAGCGTCAACGACGGAGTTGACCCGGAGTTGTGTAGTCTACAATATACATCGGTAGATGCGGCTTGTCAGAAGGTTTTGGAGTTGGGGAAAGCAGTCGTGCTGGTTAAGTTTGATCTTTCTGGGGCGTTTAGGACGGTGCCAGTTCACCCTGACGATCGCCATCTGCTGGGTATGCATTGGAGGGATAGTATTTATGTGGACAAGGTGCTTCCTTTTGGCCTCCAGTCAGCACCGAAACTATACAATAACATTGCTGATGGCCTGCTGTGATAGATCTCTTGATTGGGGTGAGGGCACTGCATCATCGGGTGAGGCTGAATGCTGGTTTCAGGTCAGACCTCAAATGGTGGAACTGTTTTCTGCCTATATGGAATGGGACATGTCCGATGTCCTCTTTGGTTAGGAGAGACCCGCAAGTGGTGCTCACATTGGATGCATCTGGGAAGTGGGGCTGTGGAGCCTACACGTCAACAGGGGACTGGTTACAGCTCAAGTTCCCGGATAGCTGGCTAGAAGTCCACATCACTATGAAGGAGCTATTGCCTATAGTCCTGGCTGTGGCTGTGTGGGGACATCTCTGGCGAGGTGTGACAGTGTCATGTAGATGTGACAATATGGCTGTAGTGGCAATTGTGAATTCTGGAAGGAGTCGAATGGATCGGGCCATGCATCTGATGAGATGTTTGTCTTTCTTCTTGGCCTGGTGGGACGTGACCCTAGTATGTCAGCACATCCCAGGTATCAAGAACGATGCAGCCGATGCATTATCTAGGGATTCTTTGCTTCTGTTTCAGCAGTTGGTGCCGGGGGCAGCAGAAGTGGCCACACCCATCCCAGAAGGTCTCATTCGTCGTCTGGTTCGCGACACTCCGGACTGGACAACAAAGGTGGACTGGGTGGCCCTGTTCAGAAGTTCTACATGGTGAGTCCGGCAGAGTCCACTCACAGACTTTATGCTTGCGGGGTGAGACATTTTATGAGGACTTGTGCTGTAGCAGGTCGGGCTCCGGTGCCAGCGGATGAAGATGCCCTGTGTCATTTCGCTGCTACCCCGGCCGAGGAAGGCTTGCGTCATAAGACCATTAAGTCTTACATGGCCGGAGTCAGTCATCTGCACATTTCGGAGGGCCATGGTGACCTTTTTCGGGCGGTCTACACAGGTTGCACTACGTTTTACGGGGTGTCAAGCGTGCTGAGGGCCTGGCTGGGCATGGGGCGATGTGCTAGTGGACAATCCTGCCTGTCCATCAAGACTTGAAGTGCGCATAAAGGCATCTAAGACTGACCCCTTCCGCCTGGGCGTCTCGTTATTTATCGGCAGAGTGGCTTCTGACCTTTGCCCTGTCTCGGCCATGCTGGCACACTTGGTAGCGAGGGGAAAAGGCGAGGGCCCCCTTTTTCGTTTTAGCGGCGGCAGGCCACTCACGAGGCAGCGTCTGGTTTCGGCTGTGAAAGATGCGCTGGACAAGGCGGGGGTTGACCCAGGTCACTACTCAGGGCACCGCTTCCGCATTGGTGCAGCCACCACAGCAGCGGCTAGAAGGCTGGAAGACTCTACGGTGAGGACATTAGGCAGGTGGAAGAGCCTTACGTACCTGGACTATATAAAAATCCCCAGAGAGCAACTGTCATCCTATACAGCTAGACTATGTTAACATTGTTGATGCTATGTTTTACGTTATGTGTATGTGACGTTATTCAATTAAATATTTGAGTCTCTCTCCCCCCCTTATCTGTCTTGGTCTGGGCCTGGGGCGGGTGGTCGTTCCTCCTCTGGCGGAATTAAAGGGGCTTGCCCCACCCCATTAAAAATGCCCCAGCCGGCCCAAGCCGATTTGGGGGCGGGGTTTCCAGCCCTACCTGTGCCAAACAACTCAGCTATTGAAGCTGCGGTCCAGGATTGAGCAGGAGCAGAGTCGTGAGGAAGAGGTAAGTTGAGTTCTAGAGTGGCGGGCAATCATAGGGTAATCCGGGACTTGCTGCCAGGGGTTAGTGGCAGCAAAGAAAGTAATGGTGGGTTCTGTTAGGGTACCAGCCGTAGGATTAATACATATTATACATAAAGTTCATGAATATCAAATCAAGAAAATATTTATGGATATGATGAGTCCTAAGCTTATACTATATTTACCATCTCATTTATCAATACTAATGGTTTGCTTCAGTACATGTGGCGAGCAATTTAGCCTATAGTCATTCACATTTCTCAATATGATAGTCCAGGCCTGTGAGGATGCCTGAAAAACTGTTCATTTATATAATAACTATTATTATTATAATGACCTTTCATCATATTTGTGTGTCTGTTTTTTATACGCATATGCGTTTTATTTTTTCCCGCTTGATACGATTATGTATTAGCTGTGTATATTTTTCAACAAATATTCTAAGCTTCTCAGTTCCTTTTTTAAGTCAAGGTGCAGTGTATTAGCTGTGGACTCACAATATAATGGATTGAAGATAAATAGTGTTCGTCTGTCAGTATTTCTCCTAGTCCACTATAATACATTTGTATTTTGCAAAGGAAACAATAGCATGAATTAATTGTCTGCCCCAAACCAAGGCCAGAGAATGGCACGTCCAATCAATGTGTGTTGTGGTTGTGTGACAATTCTTTTGCTACAGAGCAGCCATCCGGTTTCGATACCCTAAATAGTCCAAATGGTTCTCACATGTACCAAATATGCTCTATGAAGTTATGAATGCAGCTGTAAATATAATTTGTCCAACAAAAACTGACTTTTTGTTGTTGTATTTTTATTATGGTACATGTATGTAAAAAAAATCGCTCACATATATAATGCATTTTTTTTGTCTATAGCATGAAATGAATGTGCCGCAATTTGAAATACAATAACTGCTGATGTAATATGCTGGAAGGTTATCAATTTTAAGTTAACACGTTAATTCGATATTATTAGTTAACCCTTAGCATGCATGCATGAGAGGATTATAGTAATCATCCTGTTTGTCTGTCTGTCTGTCTGTCATGCTCTGATTTTGGAGATTATTGACAATTAACTGTTGATTTAAGTATGAACTTACTCAGAACAAATATTTAGGACCTTTTATTGTGCTACTATTTAAAAATGAGGCTAATTTGTTGAGAAAACACGAAGCTTTCAGCTCTGCATAGGTGTCAGCTTCTTGTGGATAATGCCCCCAAGTGTCATGTCATAATCACACGAGCAAATAATAATTGGTTGCAGCCTGCTGTGTAGTTTGCTTTGTCCTCAGGGAAGTTGAAAGAAGTAAAGTTTCACATCGAAAATGTATGCAAGTGAGTGTTTCTAGTCTGTTTAGCTTCCTTCTCTTATGAAAATGTTTCCATGTACCATTTTTATTGCTCGAGGTACATTGATGCCTGATTAAAATAGCTAATAGATTGTTTGTTCTTTTGTTCTTAGATTGTAATTGTAATAGGTTGGTAGTGTTTAGTAGCGCTGAAGGTTCGCACCTTTGGTGCTTCATATAGACTGCAAAAGGTCACAAAATTCCAATCTGATTTAGGAAGCTAAAATTTATGTCACTAATATATTTGATCCTTTTAGATTTTTTCTCATGCTACTCTTGTTCTTGATAACTTCACAAGCTATCACTTTAGTAGGGTAAGCCAGAAATTTTTATGGGATCATTTGATGAAAATATTCACCATTCTCTTAATTGCAGATACTACTCTGTTACTTTCTTCCGCTTTGTTGGAATCTCTCAGCCATTTTTGTTATCAGCTATTCTCGGACCCATTGCAATATTGGGATCAGTTACAAATATTATTATGCTCATTGATAGAGTAACTCATTAATAATAAGTACTTCTGAATTGAAATAATATTGTTGTTATTGTCATTGTGGCTTTTGTGATATAAATTGGAAGAAAAATAGCACTTATAGGATCAAGCTGTGTGAATCTTATTATTTCTTTCACAGTCGGTTCACTTCTGCTTCGGTTTGGTTTTGAGAATCCATTAATTAACTACACAGTAGTAATAATATTGATATGCTTGAATACCTTCTTTCTCTTCTCGTCTTGGTTGTAAGTTAATATAGGATTATATCTTAAGGACAAGAGCCAAATAATATATTATTTTAACCCACAATTTCTACTTTTTGCCAAAATCCTCCTCAGACTCTCTTACAGTGATGTATTTTTTTAGTTTAAGAAATAATAACAGCAAGACAATTGGTGCCAGTTAGAAATTTATTTTCCCAATTTGAGAACATTCAAGTTTGCACCCAGCACAGACTGCCTGCATCCCCGATGCTTTAAGTGATGTCTTGCTAAGGTGCTGTATGCCACTTGGTTAGATAGCACGGACAAGAACTGGCTATAAGACATTCTGACTAGCCACCAGCGCACTTAGCGTTGCGCAGTTGACATTAATGTAACAAAACAGAGGTAACAGTCACAACTCTTAACTCTTACCAAAATTGTTAACGAATAATTGACTGTGGCTAGTACAAGAGAGGTAAGCAACACCCACAGTAAATCACATGGTGATGACATGAATGTAGTAATACAATTCGAAACAGTAGTAGCCTTGGACTAAATCCAGGACACCTTGCACCACTCGCTTGCTGCAGTGGGTCTCTAATTGGTGCCATCTGGATAAATTAAAGCTTTCATATTATGCTTTAACCCAATATTTGGTGGCTCCTGTCTGCAGAGTATGTCTGCTCGTCTGATTAGATGATGTTGATGACAAGCATGCTCTATAAAGATGACAGTTATTTTCTCATTCCCTCTTATTCCTCAACATAACACTCAAACATAATAGTTAATTGTTCTTAAAAAATCATTGTGGAAGTCTGACTAGAGTGACTCAAGATAATGACATTAGCAATAAGTCTAAGTGCTGAGCTTTATTATTGTACATAAAAGAAAAGAATACTGATTATATCATCTCATATTGGCCTAGAATGACTGAATCATTGATAATGTATTTTGTAGGGCCGTTCCATGGGTCATAACCTCAGAGATATTTCCATTAAAGGTGAAAGGTAAGTTGGTATGGTTTTTGTCATTTGATTTAGTTTGATTTTATTTGTTTCAAACAGGATTTGCGTCATCACTTTCTAATTCTACATATGGGATATTTGGCTTCATCTTCAATATGACATTTCCAACTTTAGTGAAGTTTTTAGATCTTCACGGTTATTTGTATGTCACTGGCACAACATACATACTGGCCATCTTGAGAAGTGCCCATATTGTGTTTGTATAATATTCTGTTCATCTACAGAGAGAATTTTAATAATTTCTGTTCATACTTTGTCAGGTTGGGGTTCAATTTAATTATACTGCACATGTTGATTACTGAAATGATTCAAAGCCTAATAGAAAAAATTACTGAATACTAATGCTATATGGCTAGATACTTTATGAATTAAAACCTATAGAGACTATAGCCATCAATACAGCCAATAAGCTTTGAGCTTTATGAACGAAGCACCAAAGGTGCGAAAACTCGGCGCTACTAAACACTACCTAGCTATTACAATAATGATCTCATACTAAAAGAACAAGCAATTTATTAGCTATTTTAATAAGGCATCAATAAAGCTCAAGTAGAGAAAATGGTACATAAAAACCTATCTTCATAAGAAAAGAAGCTAAACAGGCCAGAAACACTCACCAGTATACATTTTTAACGGGAAACTTCACTTCTTTTAACTCTGTCAATTTCCCTGAGCATAAAACAAACTACACCATGGGCTGCAAGAATTTATTTGCTCGCGCAATTATGACATGACGCTCGGGGGAATTACCCACAAAAGCTGGAACCTACGCAGAGCTGAAAGCTTCGCATTTTCTCAACAATATTAGCCCTCCCCCCCAAAAAAAAAGTGGTGCAAATGAGTAGTCTTAAATCTTCATTGTGAGTAAGTTCATACCTAAATCAACGCTTAATTGTCAGTAACCTCCAAAATCAGAGCATGACAGACAGACAGACAAACAGACAGGATGACTAATATAACCCTCTTGCGTATGTTCGCTGAGGGTTAATAATATGATATTCATTTTGATGACAAGTAGTTTGCTTTTTTAAATCAAGCTCCAAGGGTGTAGACCATCAGCATTACTATGCACTAGATAGCTATTAGAAAGACCAAAAGAAGTATAAATTTAGGGTACGTATCAATATGAACATGCCAATGTACATGTACAGCTTAAGCAAGTTGATATGTACAGCTTGAGCAAGTTGATATGTACAGCTTGAGCAAGTTGATATGTACAGCTTGAGCAAGTTGATGCTTGAGCAAGTTGATATATACAGCTTGAGCAAGTTGATATGTACAGCTAGAGCAAGTTGATATGCAACTTGAACAAGTTGATATGTACAGCTTTAGCAAGTTGATGTGCAACTCGTGATGAAATGGTAGATGTTAATGCTATCTTCATAAGAGAATCTTAACATGCAAGTGACACTCCACCTCACCAGTAGTTTCAACAGGAAACTCCAAGCACTTCAGTAATCCACTGAGAATATAGTGTAATGCTTTACTACAGCTGGCAACAAAGAAAATAGGGGGTGTTAAAAGACCAAAAGCAGTATAAATTTGGGGTACATATCAATATGAACATGCCAATATTATGTAGCTCATGCAAGTTGATATGTACAGCTTCAGCAAGTTGATATGTACAGCTTGAGCAAGTTGATATGTACAGCTTGAGCAAGTTGATGCTTGAGCAAGTTGGTATATACAGCTTGAGCAAGTTGATATGTACAGCTAGAGCAAGTTGATATGTAACTTGAACAAGTTGATATGTACAGCTTTAGCAAGTTGATGTGCAACTCGTGATGAAATGGTAGATGTTAATGCTGTCTTCATAAGAGAATCTTAACATGCAAGTGACACTCCACCTCACCAGTAGTTTCAACAGGAAACTCCAAGCACTTCAGTAATCCACTGAGAATATAGTGTAATGCTTTACTACAGCTGGCAACAAAGAAATTAGGGGGTGTTAAAAGACCAAAAGAAGTATAAATTTTTGGGTACATATCAATATGAACATGCCAATATTATGTAGCTCATGCAAGTTGATATGTACAGCTTCAGCAAGTTGATATGTACAGCTTGAGCAAGTTGATATGTACAGCTTGAGCAAGTTGATGCTTGAGCAAGTTGATATATACAGCTTGAGCAAGTTGATATGTACAGCTAGAGCAAGTTGATATGTAACTTGAACAAGTTGATATGTACAGCTTTAGCAAGTTGATGTGCAACTCGTGATGAAATGGTAGATGTTAATGCTGTCTTCATAAGAGAATCTTAACATGCAAGTAACACTCCACCTCACCAGTAGTTTCAACAGGAAACTCCAAGCACTTCAGTAACCCACTGAGAATATTGTGTAATGCTTAACTACAGCAGGCAACAAAGAAATTAGGGGGTGTTACGAACAATCACTTAAGATCATGCGGCCTAAAAATAACTATATTTTTATGAAATAAGTCGAAACTAAAAAGTTTAGCATATTAAAAGGGACTTAAATGTCCAGTGCAACATTTTGATGCTTGTTTCAATCTTCGAGCGGCTGCCATTTTCGAGATCCACATTTTGTTGCATGACAGAATGACTGACTGAGTGACCAACTGAGAACTGTAACCCTCTCATGCATGTGCACTGAGGGTTAACAATGCATCATAGCTACCTATATGTATCTCGTAAAAGATGGCACGTCTTCTATTCAGTAGTTGAGAGGTGAATAGCAGCACTTCAACTTGCCTTCATAATAACAGCTCAGCATAACCGTGTCATAAAATAGCAAACTTAGGCGACTTGGATTTTAATAAAACTAGAGGTGAGCAACTTTATAGAACTTCTAGATAGCTTCCATCTATACTGAAACACACCTCTACTTTAATCAATAGGGCAAAAAGTAAGGATAGATACTGAGAGAAGAAAAAAATTAGGATAAAACAATGATGATAATAGAGATGGAAAATCATATTTAATGTGACACTTATCAAAATGTAGCAAAGTTGTTCATTTGATTGTGAATTGTTTGGTTTGTTAGGGAGTCAGTCTGGGACATGTAGATGAATTATTTCATCAAACTTGGAGGGAACGACTAACTTGTGGTTTCTTTCAAAGATATCATTCCACAACTGAATATATTTTATCTTACATCATATTGAATACTACATTTCCTAGAGCTTAGCTAAATATGTTAATAGCAATAGTAGCTATGTAAATGTCATTGTAATTTATCAAGTAGCTATAATAATAGTATTGGATGTTATTTATTGTAGAGAGAAGAAATCACCTACTTCAGCCGTAATAAGTGCATACAATCCAACTGCAGATGAGGGTTTTGTCTGAACATTTCAAGAGCATATTATTATATTGATTTATACATGAAGCTTGTTAGTAGTAAATTTAATAGGTATGATTCTTAGTCGTGGCCTATGTTTTTAATTTTTATAATTGATCTTTAAGACAGCTTCAGTTCAATTTATACATCTCCTCTTTGCATTTCTAATGTTTTCTGATTTATTGTTATTATTATTATTATTACTGGGAGTGAGTGAAGTGAGTCAGCAGGGCATAATATCTAGCATTAGCTATATATAGTCCTGCGATAACTGCAAATTTTACCTAGTTTCGTGCATTTTGTAGCGTGAAACTTTGTACACACCTTTATCAAGTGAATAAAAACAAATTTAGAAGGAGTGCCATCTTCAATTTTGTATTTTGGGGGTGTGGCTGCGATTTCTCAAAAAATAGCTACCGCAGACTATCTCATTGTATTTACTTAAATCTTTGATATTTTATCATATTATAATATTGACAACTATTAGAATTTAATTACAACCATTGTATGGTGTGTACAATCACTCTAGTGAAAATATAGTAACAAATTTGTGGTAGCATCAATTATGGATAAGCCTTCATAAATTATGCTCAAAATTTTGCCTACTGTAACCGTACAGTTCCCGAGGGCGAAGTCTGATGGAAGTGGGCAGTTCCAATGATAATTCCGAGAGTTGCCGTGGTTCAACTATGTATTTGGCGAGCGAGCGTAGCGAGCGAGACACTTACAGGGGTAAAAATGAAAAAATCGGGGATGTTTGTTTGTATATATGTTTGGACGTACGTATGTCATTTTGTACTTTGACCCTCGCGTTTTTGTGTTAATTATGTGGTCGACCCCGTCCCAAATTGCACTAAACAGAATCCTCTGGTTTATCGATCAGTACCCGTATCACCCTAGAAATTGAATTGTTTACCGTTTTGAATTCTTTTGCGGGTGCAGTTAAAACATGAAAACTTAAGGGACTTCCATTTCTATTCGAGTTAGTGGCGGTGGTAAGTCAATGCGCTCTTTGTCATGGTTATAAGCCTTGCGCAACAGTATTTACTTGAAAATACATTGTCCACTAGACTACCGCGAAGGTAAGTCTGTGTAGGTGCATGTCCAGTTGTGTCAAAGCATTGTGTGTTACAACCACTACTTAGCTAAAGAATATCACAAAGAAAACTTTTAAATAACGTGTATTGTTTTATGCTTCAATTCAAGCAGTTGCAGAGAGTTGTTACATGGCACTGAAATCCCTTTACCGTGTATGCTAAATTAAAAACTGGACCTTATTTTCAGTAGCTTCAGTGTTAGAAGTCAGAATCATTCATATAAAAATAGTATAGTCTTTAGGCTCGCTCGCCATTTGTGCTCAAGCACATCACTAGTTTATTTATTGGCGAGCGAGCGTAGCGAGCAAGACACTTACAGGGGTAACACAATCGAAAATCGGGGATGTTTGTTTATTTATTTATATATATGGACGTACGTATGTCATTTTGTACTTTGACCCTCCGTATTTTTGTGTTTGCTCGGCGTTCGACCCCGTCCCAAATTGCACTAAACAGAATCCTCTGGTTTATCGATCAGTACCCGTATCACCCTAGAAATTGAATTGTTTACAGTTTTGAATTCTTTTGCGGGTGCAGTTAAAACTTGAAAACGTAAGGGACTTTCATTTCTATTCGAGTTAATGGCGGTGGTAAGTCAATGCGCTCTTTGTCATGGTTATAAGCTGTGCCAATAGTATTTACATGAAAATACATTCTCCACTAGACTACCGCGAAGGTAAGTCTGTGTAGGTGCATGTCCAGTTGTGTCAAAGCATTGTTTGAGCTAATGAATATCACAAAGAAAACTTTTAAATAACGTGTATAGTTTTGTTGTTTTTTTCCTTCAATTCAAGCATAGCAGTTGCAGAGAGTTGTTACTATGGCACTGAAATCCCTTTACCCTGTATGCTAAATTAAAAAAACTGGACCTTGTTTTCAGTAGCTTCAGTGTTAGAAGTCAAAATCATTCATATAAAAATAGTATAGTCTTTAGGCTCGCTGCCATTTGTGCTCAAGCACACCACTAGTTTATTGGCGAGCGAGCGTAGCGAGCGAGACACTTACAGGGGTAAAAATGAAAAAATCGGGGATGTTTGTTTATTTATATATATGGACGTATGTATGTCATTTTGTACTTTGACCCTGCGTATTTTTGTGTCCGCTCCGCGTTCGACCCCGTCCCAAACTTCACTAAACAGAATCCTCCGGTTTAGCGACCATTACCCGTATCACCTTAGAAATTGAATTGTTTACGGCTTTGAATTGTTTTGCGGTGCACTTAAAACTCAAAATCTTATGGGAGCTCCATTTCTATTCGAGTTAGTGGCGGTGGTAAGTTAATGCGCTATTTGTCACAGTTATAAGCCCTACTCAACAGTATTTACTTAAAAATGCATTGTCGACTAGACGAACCACGAAGGTAAGTCTTGCGTAGGTATGTTCAGTTGTGTGAAAGTAAGATCACAAAGAAAATTTTAAATAACGTGATTTTATTTTATTGCTTCTTTTTCAATTCAAACTGTTGCGGGAGCGGTTACTATGACATTGAAACCCCTTTACCTCATACGTAATTATAAAACTCGACTTTATTTTAATAGCTTGAGTGTTAGTTGTTAAAATCAAATTTAACAATAGTGTAGCTCGCTCGCCATTTGTGCTCAAGCACACCACTAGTTTATTTGTATATATGTATGCACGTATGTATGTCATTTTGTACTTTGACCCTCGCGTTTTTGTGTTAGTTATGTGGTCGACCCCGTCCCAAATTGCACTAAACAGAATCCTCTGGTTTATCGGTCAGTACCCGTATCACCCTAGAAATTGAATTGTTTACCGTTTTGAATTCTTTTGCAGGTGCAGTTCAAACTTGAAAACTTAAGGGACTTCCATTTCTATTCGAGTTAGTGGCGGTGGTAAGTCAAATGCGCTCTTTGTCATGGTTATAAGCGGTGCGCAACAGTATTTACTTGAAAATACATTGTCCACTAGACTACTGCGAAGGTAAGTCTGTGTAGGTGCATGTCCAGTTGTGTCAAAGCATTGTGTGTTACAACCACTACTTAGCTAAAGAATATCACAAAGAAAACTTTTAAATAACGTGTATTGTTTTTTTTTGTTTTGTTTTCCTTCCAAGCAGTTGCAGAGAGTTGTTACTATGGCACTGAAATCCCTTTACCTTGTATGCTAAATTTAAAAACTGGACCTTATTTTCAGTAGCTTCAGTGTTAGAAGTCAAAATCATCCATATAAAAACAGTATAGTCTTTAGGCTCGCTCGCCATTTGTGCTCAAGCACATCACTAGTTATACCATTATTACCGTTTTGAACGGAGTTAAAGACCAATTAAACCGAGCGAATATTGTTGTTTTGAGTGGGAAAGTATGTCCAGTTAAAGCGGCGAGGGTCATTCCAATACACGGTCAACAAGATAACTGCATTTCGTTCCCTTTTAGCCGCCTTCAAACTAAAAGTGGTCAATGATATCGAGTGAGACCCACAAGACAAGACTTTATGCTCTACTAAATAATTCTCTGTAACCGTTCACAATGAAAACTTCATACAAGTATAAAACTAGATTTTAATTTGTACCTTTAAAAAATGATACATCACTTTATACCATAGTTATTTGTGCATCTCACTCTGTTTTGTTGACATAAAATTCTTCTGTGTGCAATTCAAACTCTCTTCATGGTACAAAAACAAAATTTCCTCAGGTGATTGGATAACACAGGGGAATGGCATTTTTCATACATGGCTGTTACCACACAATTATCATATAAATATATTTATTCTATATTAGATATCTTCACAATAGTATTTTTAGATTCATGATCTGTTAATAACTCACAAATTGTGCACTCTCATTATTCTAGGATGGGCTAACCGTCTAGATGGTGGAATCATTACCTTTATGACGAGGAAGTACAGCAGTTTATTGTGTACTGAACTGGGCCTACTACCTGTTGCCATAGGGAATGCACTGAAGTAAACAGGATGTGGCTTAAGGCAATATTTTCCCATATTACATGTATTCAGAGTTATCACATTGGTTATTTCGTCCACCAAGGTTGGTATTCAAGCATGAGCAGCATAATAAATTTATTATTACGTCCCCCAAGGTTGGTATTCAAGCATGAACAGCATAATAAATTTATTATTCATTGGAGACTGCAGAATAACACTCATCTGATTGCTTTATTTATGCTCGTCCCTGCAGCACTAGTGTAAATACTAAGTCAACAGACTTGTGGCATATCAAATGAATAATATATGTTTATTGAAAGAAATGTATAAGGAAACCAACACTGTGAGGAAGGAATCAAGAAGTGACTTAAAGCATTCGGTACAAGTGATGTGTGACTGTATAGGGGAATGTAGAAATGTCCAGAGATTCCTGCTATGGAATTAAATGATATGCTCAGTAACTATTTTTGTGTAATAAAATAAATGACTCTGTCATTCTCGGCTGAAATAATTATAATAATAGCAAATTTTCTTGTTCTAACAGCCAAATATTGTTAATTAAAAACTTAAATCGATGTTTCGACTTCTTGTCGAAGTCTTCCTCAAGGGTCAAGAAGAAGACTTCGGCAAGAAGTTTAAATGTCGAGTTAAGTTTTAATTAACAATATTGGCTTTTAGAATGATAAAATTTGCTATTGTAATAAATGTATTAGTACAATTACTATAGTTAAGATATCTAGCATAGTACATACGTCAGAGCATGATATGGCAAGATATTTCACTCGCAATCTTTATTTCAAGAGGCACACACTGGCTGATATAATTTGTTGATTATTCATTAGTTAAAGAAGATAAACTGAAAAATTAATTTTATTAAAGCTGTTTCTGATTTAGCTAGTTATAGCTTATTGGTAACAGCTAGCTATAATTTTACTAAATTTTTTCTATCTAATTTATAGCACCTACTTAAACTAGAATTGAAAACAATCTAAATTCTTTTTTTTTTTAATTGCTAATGCAGTAATTCTATTTTTTCAAAAGTAACAGAACTTTGTTAATTTTAGTTTCAAGAAAATTACAAAAAAAAATGTTTTCTCCTATAATAAAATTAATAATAATAATAATTAAATGAATAAGTTAGTTGCCTGTACTGCCTAAAATTGCTGCCGAATTTCCCCGTTGTACCACTACTGACAGCCGCTGAAGGAGGAACTGTGTAGAGCGGGGGTCTCCCGTGGCCAGGTGGATGCGTCTGCCTAACTTCTCTAGAAAAGATAGGGTAGAGGGCCCTATGGCGCATGAGGTCTCTATGGCGACTGGCTGTACAATAAACTGAGGTGCCAGATGTGCATACTTGGCAGACTTCCTTTCTTCGGCCAGGGATGCAACACCTCCCAGACAAATTTTAGTTAGCTAAAGTACTACAAAAACACTAGTTCCAATGAAGACACAGCTAGCTATATATTATGAAATGTGTGGCTGCATTTGTGTGATTATTTTAGGAAAGAATAATTAGTTAACAATCAATATGTAAAGAGAATAATAAAGCTACATGCTTGAGTTAACTATAGTATGTGGTACAAGCCAGTTGAAATCTGTCAAGTCACTTCCCAGTACATGGCTGTTGGAGCAACAGCTGTGCTGTACAATTAATATTGGTGTTTCCCCTACACACATACAAATACATATATCACCAGAATACCTTCCTGAAAGGATACAATCACAATCATAAAAGTTTTAAAAACTTGATAGTCACAGCAATAAATCTAGTCTACATGTGTAGAAGCAATATAGCTGCTATGTACTTCCTTACAGTGCACAAAAATAATCATATTAGGATATTGTATTTGATTCAATGACTTCAATGTTATAGTAGTAGTTTCAATTGTCTCTAAAATCCTTTTAGTTTTCAAAATGAATCATTTTTGTGAAATCAATGTGAAGATTTGGTGTGGTACCAAACTGGTGTCAAACTTAAACCCTTCTATAATATAGCTAGCTATACATTTTTGTAAAGTTATGGCAGTACCTGATTTATAGCTCAGTGTGTGCCTGGCATATTTCAGAGATGCATTTTTTTTAATCTCAACTATACCAGAGTTATTCATCTGCCACCCTCCCAGATGCTCGTGGGAGTTGATATCTTTTATATGTGGTCATAGCTACCACAAGGGTTAGTATAGCATATAATTTATTGTGAGCTGTATATACGTATATTTTTTAAAACCATATATAGCTCATTGATACAAGTAGCTAGATGTAGCTATATTTCAATTAGCTAGATACTTCAAATTCATACCTTGTGTTGAACAAATGACCCAGCACTTTTTGTGGAAAAACAACATCTAATACCTAATCTAAGAAACAAATTTTCAGTAGCTAAATCTGGACTAATAAAATTGTGTCCATTATTGATGTTGTGATAGATAGCCCAGAGAAGTTACAACAGAAAATTAAACTGTAGACATTATGTTAATATCAGAAATGATATGGTGATGCAAGGTCAAATTTTCTCAGTATGGGTCACAATTTAAGGGGATGATTTCTCACCTGAGCACCTTGTATATGCTCTTTTAGCCCCCACCCCCCTACCCTTTCTCCTCAAGTCAAAACATTTTATTCTTATTGTAGATGAGGTATTGATGTGCAATTATGCCACCTGTTCTTATAGTCATCATACTTAATTAGAGCTGCCTGTCCACTGCCTAATATTGCCTTCACTAATTATCAAATGCAGTTTAGGAAATAAAAACAATAATAAACATGCTGCTTGGAAAAGTATATTCACTGGTGGCTAAAACCAGGGCTCCTGGGTTCGATTCCCCAGCGACAACTAAGATTTAATAAGTCGGACCTTACAAAAAATAACCTTCATCTAGTGAGGGACTCAGCATTAAACAAGCTTATTCAGTTTAACTAAGATTTTTTAAGTCGGACCTTACAAAAAATAACCATCATCTAGTGAGGGCCCCAACAAGCTATAACTGAAACTAAATTGGAAAAACAACTTTTAGTTAAAATTATCACTTGGAGAAAAATACTGGACAAGGTGTATAAGTTAAAAAAACTTGGCAAACTGAAACAAAGTCTCATTACTAAAACAGCATTAGCTAATAGCCACTTCTAGGGAAGTAGCTATAACTTTTTTTTAAAGTATGTAAGAATTAGTTAGTTGGTAGCTAGGGATTCACCTATTATGTGCTCTGTCTAGTAATCTCCATAGAATCTTATAAAATCTATAGTAAGTGTGAATTCTCTATGCACACCAAGTAAAATGTTCTGTAGCTTTCTAGCTATAATTTGTGCTAGATCAGTCCAATCTGCCACACAATTACAGTACCTTAGGTGCTGCACTAAAACTCGGTATCCATTTACTCTGCTAGCTATATGTAACAACCTGTTGATATTGAGGAGTTACGTAGTTTGCAGTTTCACCACAAAATGCAAGGGGAAGAGTCTGTTGAGCAGTTGGAAATTTCTTTGCAACAGCTAGGCCGTAAAGCTTTTCCATCCATGACTGGGAAGGAGCTGTATCATTTGCTGAAGGGCAGGTTTTTTCAAACTTTGCATGTGAAAGCAGCCACCCTATAGAACCCCCATGTCTCAACGTCAGCGTATTGCAACTATGGTTGAGGCAATGCAAATGCAACAGCAAGGTGTTGTGCAGCCTTCAGTGAATCCTTGGGCAAGCCCTGTAGTGCTTGTCCCAAAGAAGGATTGGTCTTTGAGGTTCTGTGTGGATTATCGAAAGCTAAACTCTGTAACTAAGAAAGATGTGTATCCACTTCCATGTATTGATGTTATATTAGATGCACTTGGTGGCATGAAGTACTTTCCATCACTTGATCTTGCCTCAGGTCATTGGATAGTAGCCCTTGACCCAAGTACTCGTATGAAAACGGCTTTCGCAACTCATTGTGGCTTATTTGAGTTTGTGCGCATGCCATTTGGTTTGTGTAATGCAATAGCCACTTTTCAGCGGGTCATGCAGCATGTTTTGGCTGGCATGGAAGGAAATGATTGCTTTGTGTATTTGGTTGATATATTCATGGTCTCCAAGGATCTAGAGGAACACCTGGAGCACTTGAGAGATTATTATTTGCTTAGTAGTATCCATAGAATCCTATAAAATCTATAGTAAGTGTGAATTATCTATGCACACCAAGTAAAAATTTTCTGTAGCTTTCTAGCTATTATTTGTGCTAGATCTGTCCAATCTGCCACACAATTACAGTACCTTACGTGCTACACTAAAACTGGGAATCTATTTAGCTACTCTGCTAGCTATGTAACAGTTGTCATTAATCATATTCATTGTTTTAGTGTATTCATGTTGTGGTTTTGTTGTGAGCATGATCAGTCTCTGTGTGTGCTCTCTGTGTGAGTAAAAAAGATGAAGTGTCTGAAATATAATCCTTTAAAATCCAGCTAGACAGTTGGTCGGTGTAGTGTTCAGTAGCCTAGGTGGTTACATTTGGCGGCCCTGCCAGGACTGAATAAGTTTCAGAGCTTAGCCAAACAGACAGTTCGAATTTGTAAGATCAAACTCTTGCACAATCAAAGGCTTTGATTGTGCAGGAGTTTGATCTTACATTGAAGCATAGACCAGGCAAGAGCAATACTGATGCTGATGCTCTTTCATGAAACCCAGCACCTGATGTTGAGATTGCAGCTGTGTATGCAGATGCAGAGTATGGTTGGTCTAGTGTGTTGTCAGCGAGAATTTTGGAGTTGAGAGATAAGCAGCAAGAGGATGAGGAGTTAGCTATAATGATTTGAGTGATGGTAAAATTCCAGAAGATGAGGTAGTAGCTAGGAAGGTAGTATTGCAGAATTCAAGATATGAGGTGTTAGATGGTATTTCGCAGTTTGGGAACCCAACTAACCTGGAACAATTGTGTGTAGTTGTACCAAGTCATTACAACAAGAGCATGGAAAAGGCTCATTACTCTTGTTTTGGAGGGCACCTGTCGGAGAGGAAGGTGTATAATCGTTTGAGAAGATATGTATGGTAGCATGGGATGAGGAAAGATATTAGAACATTATGTAGAGGGTTGTCTGGTGTGTGCCTTGAGAAAAAGTACACGTCACACTTTTAAGCCACCACTGCAGTCAATACCAGTTGTAGGACCATTTCATTGAGTTGGTGCAGATGTCCCGCAGTTACCCTTGACTGTTCATGGGAATAAGTATGTTTTAGTTGTCATGGACTACTTCACTAAGTGGGTTGAAACTTTTCCTATGTCTGATCAAAAGACCATTACTATAGCCATACTCTTTGTGGAACATATTATTTGTCGTCATGGTATACCTGAACAGTTAATTTCAGATCGTGGGACAAATTTCTTATCAGAACTAATCTCTGGTATTTGTGAGTCCTTTGGGTGAAGAAATTGAACACATCTGGTTATCATCCTCAGACGGATGGGCTTGTAGAGAAATTTAATTTCACTCTTATTAATATGATAGCTAAGTGTTGTGAAACAAGGCAGCTTGATTGGGATGATCATCTCCCCCAGTTACTGTTTGCATATAGGTCTGTGGTGCAAGAGAGTACGAAAGAGTCCCAATGCTTTCTCTGCTCTTGTATGGTAGGGATCCTCGTATTCCGTCGTCTACTTTACTTTCACAGACTAAGGAGTATGTATAGTATAGACACAGCTGACTATCGAACTGAACTAATGGTTAGCTTAGCAGAGGCATGGCAGTTAGCTAAAAGCAATATTGGGCATGCACAATGTAGGCAGAAGAAGTCCTATGATAAGGATAAACAGGAATCAAGTTTGAAACCAGGAGAGTGGGTGATGGTGTATATGCCGAGTGAATCACAAGGTCCTGAACGCAAGCTAGCTCGACCTTTTCATGGTTCGTATCGAGTGCTTGGTGTCACGCCTACCAATGCCGAGGTGGTTCTGGTAGATAGGCCAGAAGATGAGTGCATCTTTGTAGCTCTTTCTAGGGTTAGGAGGTGTTATGCTGAGCAGGGTAATGAGGTTTTGGCTGGTGGAAAAGGGTGGGCCAGGAGATGTAGGAGACAGCGGGTTGGTACAACACAAGATGAGCAGCCAGACTCGACAACAAGATGATTGTCCGACTCAACCCCCATCCTCATTGTACACGGGACCACATGATTTCATTAATGAGTGCGGAATAAAATGGGTGTGGACAGGCCAAAATATACAATGTCCCCATTTTTCAATTTCAGAAACTTGGCACCTATGCAATTGAAATGTGAACTATAACAAAATAATATTGAATACCAAAATATTACGATGCAACTGAAGACATTTCTTCCGCTCAGAATTGAGTTGTGTTGTAGAAAAGGCATGCAAATGACCTCCCTTGGAAGTCAAAATATATGCAAAAGTTCCTGTTGGCTAATTCAGTCATCTTCAGCTGCAGCAGAAAGTGTTTTTCCATTTTTATCAAACAGCTTTACTGAGACACTAAGATCTACTCTAGAAAAATGGTAGTAACTACTGAACATACTCAATCACTCATTTCATTACACCTCAACTTGTTACAGCAATCTTCCACGTACATATAAGTAATTGAAATAATTTGAGAATTTTTATGGAATAATAGGATTCCTTTGGAATTATAACATTTTTTTTAGAATTAAAAATAGAATAATTTAAAATTTTTAGCATTATCTAGCATGCCAGTAGATGTATCACAGCAATTTGTTTTAGGTAATTGCTGTTGCCCACAAAATAAGATAAAGTACTACTACAAGTACTTGCTAGTCCTAGAATAATCCAATATGCTGATTGACATTTATAATTCCAGAAAAAATTCTAGCTTAATCTTGCAGACCTATCTACAACTAAAAGCACTACTTGCTAAGGCAATACAAAAAAAAACAAAGGAAAAAAAGAATAAACAGTAAAGTATAATTTAGCTACAAATCACTTAATATACCATAAATATTAAATAAGTTAATATGCTCATAGCAATTTACTAGTGTGATAGAAAATTACACAGATATACCAGTTTTTCTCAGCTATGAACAAAAGTAAGTTTAGAAATTAAAAAAAAATCAAATATATATAAGCTGCATCCAATAAAAGTTACTTTTCGTCTGATCTACAAAAATAAAGTTAAAAACAACAACAATTAATGATCATTTAAATCCATTTATATTACAATCTGTCAACTACATAAACTCAATTTAATTGATCTTGCCATCCAATTTTGTATATCAGATATTTGGGTTCTTTGTTGTTAACTGCCTTCCTGCCGACACTTTGCGTGCGCGCGTTAGATCCTGCGCATGAACCGGTTAATTAACTCGTACAACAGGTCGGTCAAGATCTAATAGGTCATGTAAATGGTCGGAAGTTCGTCTGTACTGCTGTTGGAGTAGCTTAGCAGAGTCTACAGTTTATATTTTGAAAAGGGGAGTAGATTGCCATGTGTAATGTTTTGTTATTGGCGCTCTTTGTTGCCATCGGAGGAATTATTACAGGATATCATAACAGGTTAGAAAATGTGTTAGACTAAAGTATCTAGATATAGGGGGTAACTAAAACCAGGAGCAGGAGTAGGAGTAGGAGCGGGAGTTGCGGCCTAAAACCGGGAGCGAGTAGGAGTAGGAGTTCCTGAACAGAGTAGGAGTTGCAGCTTAAAACCAGGAGCATAGGTTCCAAGTGCTACTAAAACTCCGTGGCAGTCACGGAATTTACTCAGGAGTAGGAGCAGGAGCGGGAGTTGTGGCCTAAAACCAGGAGCAGGAGTAGGAGTGGGAGTAGGACTTCCAGTGTAACAGCAGGAGTAGCAGGAGTAGTAGTCTGGAGTAGTCTAGAGTTGGGCTTATGGTATTCTCAAGCTGTTGCCATCTTCATGTAATCATACAGCACTGCAGACCAACCACCTCTACCATTACCTCTCTAATGCTAGAGCAGGAGTAGTCTTGCTAGCCAGACTGTTCACCAAACAGCGTCTGGCTAGCGTGAGGTATCTAGTTGGTGGTGTAGGAGTAGCCTCCTACATGGCCAAAGTACATATTATATATAAATTTTGTACCATGACAGAACTAGTTAATATTAAACATGTAATTTGAAACTGTGAATTTTCTATTTAGTCAAACTATAGCTATCATTCTTAACCCTGCATTTTATAATAATTGAATCAAATTCAAGTCTAGAAAAATACTTGCACAAAGTAAATGTGTGGGAAGGCATTTGGACTTTCCTACGCCCACGTCATCGTATTGTGTATAATATTATATATTTCATTATTTTTGCTTTTATTTAATATTTTTATAGTTCTTGGGGAGAGGGAGAGTGACAGTTGAAAGTTTGTTAAAGTAGGAATTGCTCTTTTTCAGACAGAAAAGTGTTGTTGTGAATATAATTGTGTGAGTAACAAATATTCTTTGTATCAGGTTCAATTCAAATTAGTCTTACTTTAAAACATTAAATAAAATGCATGTGACCCTTCTTCTTCGCAGTCATACTGTTTGAAGGTTTGAAGTCTGGTGTTATTTGTAAGTCCCATGTCATTGTATCGATATTTTTTTCCCCGCCAATATACTACGGATACAAAATGCCCAGGACGATGCAGTGAATATCCTGCCAAAACATACTTTTTTCCCAGCAAATGCAATATGATAGGAAGTTCATCAAGTTCTTTCAGTAATTCCTTTTTAAAAGAATTGATATTAAAGGGAATTAACCAAGGATGTTTGCTAAAGAACACACATTTTTTACCTTCCCCTTGATCATTGAAGTAAGAGTGTGCTCCAACAGCGCAGTGTGGTAAGTGAGTTATTGTCACTATAATATAGACCAAGAGACAAGAAACATTTTTGGTTTGGCAATAGCACACTTGCCACACTGCACCGACCTATTCAGAAGTTGTAAGCAGTCAACTTGTTAATTTTCCTTATCAACACCTATTGAATGGTACTAAAATCTATAAATAGCTCACTATGGCTCTCTATTATAGTAAGCCTGCTCCTACTCCTGCTCCCAGTTTTAGGCCTCAACTCCCGCTCCTACTCCTACTCCTACTCCCAGTTTTAGGCTGCAACTCCCGCTCCTACTCCTACTGGTTTTAGTAACCCCCTCTAGATATTATGGCTACAAAAAAAATCAACGAAAATATAGCTATATGGCTAAAGCTTCACACATCAGTATAAAATAATTATTATACAAGTTTGTTTCATTTAGTGGCACTATCAGAGTCACTTAGTTAGCTATAGCTAGTCCAAAGTTAGATTTAAGTAATATTTATTTAAAAGAAACTCTAGTGGGACATATTGTTAAATTGAAATCCCTTGAAAGAATGCATTTTGGTGAAAAATTTAGACAATGGAATAAGTTATTAAAGTAGATGTATTTAAAAAACAACAACAACATATATTACAAAGTTGGGAAGGACTGAATCAATAGTAATTATGGAAATAATTTTTGTCATGTGAATTCTGTCATAATGCTCAGTAGGCATGCTTGCAGATAACCTGTGTTTTGGAAAAAATAACGACGATTTTTTTGCATATTAGTGAAGAAGAGGGATTGAAAAATGTCTGTCTAAGGAGGGGCAACTGATGATGCAACTTAATGAAGTGATAGAGGATGACAGCAGTAGATAAACATACTTCATCCTACTGCATTCTTAATTTGTACATCAAGTGCCACTGTGTGGCGGGGTACTTGCTAGTAATAATAAAAAATAATAATAATAACAGTTCTACTTGTATCCACCAAAGCAAATGCCATAGTAAGTATCATTTCTAGCTATATCTCTGTGATTTAGTTCAATCAGTGGCATATTGGAAATGAGAGGCTTTCAGGAAAACTTTCCATCTTTGTTCTCTCAAGAGTTTACGGCCAATTATTCAACTCAAACTTGCAGAGTAGAATCAGAAGAGAATACACTTATGGTGGTTAGTGTATTAATATGAAAATAGTATTATCACAATATATTATCTATTCATACATTTCAGGGTTTGTTTGTAGCCTTGAGCAGTCTAGGATGGGTAATTGGATCGCTTTTTGCTGGAAGTAAGTTATTGAAAGTTGAAGGACATTTATTGTTGCATTACTTATTCCCATTTTCTAATGAAAAATTATTCAACTTTCGCATCTAATGTGCAAAATATACTGCTGTTATATACATTTACTAAACCTTGAGTAGAATAATTTGAAGTGGCCAGGTTAGTAGGCTTACTTTTGCCTATGTATTTACATCATGCTTACCGTAAGTTAGTATGGCTACTGGGGAGGATCCAGGGGGGTCAGGGGGCCAGGCCCCCTCCCCTCTCCGAATCGAGTTTATGAAAAACTATGACAACAAAGGGTACCAATATTATAGGAAAATTTGTTAATAGGACAACTTCATGCTAGTTTATGCTCTCATTGATAAATATTAATGTCCAAATCATTTAGCTATTACATTAAGTTTCATAAATTTGACATAAATATATTTGGCCCCTCCCCATCATTGGCACTGGATCCACCCTGGGCTATACAGATTATTGTAGTTCACACTGTTCTCCCTTAGAACTAGCAGACATTATCAGTCGTAGGAATACATTGGCTCTATCAGGACTTGTAATGATGCTTGGATCTGTCCTCATAGCTTCTTCCTATTATGATTGTGTGTGGTGAGTTAAAACATGTAAAATATATAGCTATTACCCTGCTGCATAACTTAGGTAAAAATAATAAATTATCCAATCCGTGTTTATCAATAAAGTGCTACTTCAGAACAGCAGCTATAAAGTACAGATTCATTTTATTAATATTAATTTGTATATCACACAGTGGCGGCGGAACTGGCCCGGCAGACCCGGCTAGTGCCGGACCAATAATTTCAAGGACAACTGATACGCATGCGCATATAATTAAACTAGCTAGCTCATTAAAGATACCTTACCAGTTCGTTACTAAAACTTTAGTACGGTTTCATCAACGTCGTGTTCTGTGTCAATTCCAGTGGAACCTTTTTTAACGGAGCAATATCGGCCCGATTAATCATTTCGATTACCCAAGAAGAAATTCTGCAAACAAGAAAGGTAAAAAAAACAAAAACATGGGCTGTCTGTACTAGCTAATATTTAGTTTAGAGGCAGCACGCTTTCCGATTTTTTCTTCGGTTGAGTATAATGTCTATATCTTGTTCTTGTTGTTTTAATGTTCACTGTAGAAGTTTTAGAGCAGAGTGGTGTGATAAACGGAATTGGTTGCACTATAATGTGGAATCAGATTTAGCATTATTGTTATATATGCATGAAGGCCTCCAAAGAAGGGAAATTGTTAACTAGCAGTAAGCGTGAACCTGATTTTATAAGAACTACTTGTTCGTGCTGCTAATAATGAAGATCACTCAGGGCAATTTCGTGAAGTTATTTCCTTTTACGGTTGAAGAGGGTGAACTTTGTACTCAGCTGCAAATATTTGGTTCCTGCTTTACTAATTTGAGAATTTCTAAGAAAGTAACCTTATAAGAAGCACTTCAATTTCTTCAAATCAGTCAATTTCACAGCGTCGTTTTTATAAACAATTGTGCTGGCTAGCTCGATTAATACTAGTCTTACCAGCTACTATGCTGCAAGTGAGCGATCTTTCTCTAACATGAAAAGAATTAAAACATATTTACGTTGTACGATGAAACAGGATTGCCTTAACCATCCTATGATTCTGAACATATACAAAGAATAAGCCAATGAACTTGATCTGCTGCAGTGGCAAATGAATTCATTAGTGGTAGTGACCACAGAAAGAGTTTTTTTTGGATCGTTTAAACTTTACACTTTTGTTGTTGATATTTTCCAATATATATTATATTATGCTTTAAAAATACATTATAGCTGTATAGAAATGCCTTATATGCTGTAAAATAAAAAAGCTACCAGGTAAGAAAGTAGAAAATTCAGAAGTACGAATTAGCCCGACCAATGAAAAATTGCATCCTCCACCATTTGTCACCTTCATTAATATGGCCTTAACTAGAAAGCAATACTCTGTACTGCTATAGTAGTACAGAGTATTGCTTTCTAGTTAAGGCCATATTAATGAAGGTGACAAATGGTGGAGGATGATATATGGCTCCAGCTATTCCTGGAAATATGTCAATGACTCAAATAATCAAATGACCATAAGTAATTTGGCCTCCTCTATCAGCCTATGCTGATGCTTACACACACACACATACACACACACTCACACATACACACATACACACACACACACACTCACACACACACACACACACTCACATGCACATCAATATTGACCTCATAACTACTAACTGTAGAGTTCTCAGTAAACAAACCTCCTACCTACAAGTAAAGAAGTCACTTAAGTAGTGAGAAAGTTAGTTATCGTTTGAACATGACTTGTTTGGTTGAAATAGGAGTAATGTTTTGAGTGACATTATACAGTAAATGTGTACAAAAAAGTGTAAATTATTGTTAGAGTCCTAGACTATATAGATATGTCACACCAACAGAGCGATAAGGATTCCAAAAATTGCCGAGTTCTAGCTGTGATTCATTATTTTTATGCCTAATTTAGATAATTATATTTATAGGTGATTCTGAAATATATGTAATGAAAACACATTTTAGAACTGGTCTGGTTGGTCTGGTTTTGGCTGGATTATCTTTTCAAATGGGAAGTTCCGGTACAACTTTAAAGAGAAATCTGAAATAGATGATCTTTACCTATTCTTTCACTTCTCCGCGGTTCAATTTTGAGGTGGCTTTACAGTATATATTGTGATAAATAGGGAAGTAGTGTAAGACAAAGTGCAGTTTGCAATGTAGTTAGCACTGTCACTGGTGCAGGGGCTACTCCAGAATTTCTACAGTGGCTGCTCCGGCATTTCTACAGTGGTCAGGCCAGGAAGTGGGTTGTAGTAAGAGGTGTGACATACTAAACCACTATAAACAGCATCCTGATGTTAGTAGAGATAGTGCTGTTATTGGTGCATCCATTGCTAGCTTATTATATTAAGCACTCTTGTTATTTAAGCTTTCAAAAAGTAAAAGTGACATCTTTGTGGTTGGAAAACCCTTTTGATAGCTATATAAAAGTACATGTGGTGTTGCAATAACTAACAGCAAAAATTATTAATAGCTCTAAGCAGTGAAAACTTACAAAACAAAACTTCTCAAGTCATAAGTTACTTAGTTTCTAGTTTCTACTCTTTGCTTTCGGGCATAAGATACAAAGCTTCTAGTGTTCAGCTTCTGTCGTGAATCGATTTAAGCTCAATTGAAAGCTGCAACAAACTACCATCTTCTTGCCAAAGCTTCTCAGTGGAAAACTGTACCTCATTAGTCGCTGTGCACTTTAGTCTAGCACATTATTGTTGGCTCCATTGGAAAACTAGGACTGAAACAGTCGGGCCTGAATACAGCTGTAACTGCCCACAAAATGTTCAATACTCATGAGCTAATAATACAAGTAATAGCATGTCAGGTAACTGTGCTATTTGGGATTAATAGCATGAGTAACATGATTGAAATAGCACGAGGCTTTGCCTCGTGCTATTTCAATGGCTTTACGAGTGCTACTGATCCCTAATAGCCCAGGTTACCCGTGCTATCACTCGCTAATAGTAGGCCAGCTTTTTTAATCATTTTCACCGTAGCTACATAGTCGCTCTATGCGTGCGCACTTACCCATACTATTTCACTTAGCTACCAAGGTATTTCACTTAGTTTCCACTTAGCTACTGAGGTATTTCAATTAGTTACGCTCTATTTCACTTTCCCCGTGCGATTTCAATTGAACAGCGATTTCTCCGATTCACTTTTGAATGGGCAACTTACGCGCCATAGTATTAAAAATTAAATCGCACGAGAAAAGTGAAATAGTATGTGCTCGTGGAATGCCGACCTTCACAACACATTCAGCATCCACAAAGACACTAATTAACATTTATTGACAACAGCATTCCATATTTCAAAGTACTTTGTCACCTAGCTAGTTATATTTAGAACACTATAATTATTTAGTAACAATTTCTGCACTGATATAAAAGAGAGTTCTGTAGACAACTTCCTTTCGCTCTGCAAATGTCTTTATGTCCTTGTGTGTGTTTTGCTTTGTAAATGTTTTCATAACTAACCCCCTGTCAATATCAAGAGAAAGCTTGTGGGTTACTGCAAATGACAATTCTACATCACCTGCTGCAAAGTCTGGTGGCAGCTTACCCAATTACTGCTGCAAAGCCTTTTAAGTAAGGAGCTGACTTTTGTCAACCTTAGGCAAGAACAGAAATTTCCCACAGTGCTCCTCTTGTTAATCAAATTCTTTACCTAATATATGGCACATAAATTGTAAATTAAAAAATGTGTGGGGATTTGAAAAGTAATGGTCTGGCCATAGTAGTGGGACCAGCTGGACCGGCTGAGCGACCACAACGGTAACTATTGTGGCTAAGAATATTCGTTTTATTTAGCTATTTACAATAGTGAATATAAGAATGTATGTACTTGCCACACCCATACATTATCCTTAGCTACACCCATGAACTGTTTAGGTCATCCATTTCACTGACCTGACCAATTCATGAGAACTTCCTCTGTTCCTGAAACATGGTAGCAGAAATTATTTGTATTTTATGTAATGTTTACATGTTTATTTATAGGATTGTGTTTGTTGGACGGATCATGAATGGAATTTGTATTGGGTAAGTAATGGGCAAGGAAACAAGTAAAGTCAAACACTATCAGAGGTGCAAATGCATGTGTGTGTAAAGGAGTAATAAACAAAAAAGAAATTGGTTGTCTTTTTAGTGAATGTGAATGTCTGTATGCAATTATATTAAAATTCCTGTGATTACATAAGTTGAATTAAAGGAACTTAACTGTAGTGAATGTTCGATGCTTATAATAGCTTAAAGAGCTGAAGAGGGAGTAGAACATAATGTTCAGTGATATATTCTAGACTAGGGAGTAGAACATAATGTTCAGTGATATATTCTAGACTAGGGAGTAGAACATAATGTTCAGTGATATATTCTAGACAAGGGAGTAGAACATAATGTTGAGTGATATATTCTAGACTAGGGAGTAGAACATAATGTTCAGTGATATTTCTAGACTAGAGAGTAGAACATAATGTTCAGTGATTATATTCTAGACTAGGGAGTAGAACATAATGTTCAGTGATATATTCTAGACTAGGGAGTAGAACATAATGTTGAGTGATATATTCTAGACTAGGGAGTAGAACATAATGTTCAGTGATATTTCTAGACTAGGGAGTAGAACATAATGTTCAATGATATATTCTAGACATAGGGAGTAGAACATAATGTTCAGTGATTATATTCTAGACTAGGGAGTAGAACATAATGTTCAGTGATATATTCTAGACTAGGGAGTAGAACATAATGTTCAGTGATATATTCTAGACTAGGGAGTAGAACATAATGTTCAGTGATATATTCTAGACTAGGGAGTAGAACATAATGTTGAGTGATATATTCTAGACTAGGGAGTAGAACATAATGTTCAGTGATTATATTCTAGACTAGGGAGTAGAACATAATGTTGAGTGATATATTCTAGACTAGGGAGTAGAACATAATGTTGAGTGATATATTCTAGACTAGGGAGTAGAACATAATGTTCAGTGATATATTCTAGACTAGGGAGTAGAACAATGTTCAGTGATTATATTCTAGACTAGGGAGTAGAACATAATGTTCAGTGATATTATATTCTAGACAAGGTAGTAGAACATAATGTTCAGTGATTATATTCTAGACTAGGGAGTAGAACATAATGTTCAGTGATATATTCTAGACTAGGGAGTAGAACATAATGTTCAGTGATATATTCTAGACTAGGGAGTAGAACATAATGTTCAGTGATATATTCTAGACTAGGGAGTAGAACATAAGTTCAGTGATATATTCAGACAGGGAGTAGAACATAATGTTCAGTGATTAATTTCCAGACTAGGGATAGAACATAATGTTCAGTGATATATTCTAGACAAGGGAGTAGAACATAATGTTCAGTGATATATTCTTGACTAGGGAGTAAAACATAATGTTCAGTAATATATTCTAGACAAGGGAGTAGAACATAATGTTCAGTGATATATTCTAGACTAGGGAGTAGAACATAATGTTCAGTGATATATTCTAGACTAGGGAGTAGAACATAATGTTCAGTGATATATTCTAGACTAGGGAGTAGAACATAATGTTCAGTGATATATTCCAGACTAGGGAGTAGAACATAATGTTCAGTGATATATTCTAGACAAGGGAGTAGAACATAATGTTCAGTGATATATTCTAGACTAGGGAGTAGAACATAATGTTCAATCATATATTCTAGACATAGCCTTTTGTACCATGGAATGTTCCACCAAGACAGAAGTCTTTTTTTTAACATGTAAAATTAATTAAGAGGCAGCATTCAAGTGACATTCATTTAGTTTAGTTGAGGCCCATGTTCTGAAAAAAAATATTGCAATGTTTTGTTTGTGTTTACAGTATCCTTCATGTTATGATGCCAGTGTACATTGGTGAAATGTCCCCTAAGACTAAACGAGGATTGCTCATATCACTGATGGGACCAGGATTTGCTATCGGGGTTCTCATAGGATTATTTGCAAATGTAGGATTTTCCAGGTATAGTGAAGGATGGAGGATCACTTGTATTGTATTGGCCGTGATGAGTCTCCTTTATTCTATTGGATTCATATGGCTACCAAACACTCCAAGGTATGCCACTTTATAACAAAAACCTTTAGAACTGAATAGCGGGTGTTTTCCTTTTTTGTGTGTTTTTTTTTGTTGTTTTGTGTTTTACAATCTAACAATAGCCTCCCCAACCCCTCCTCTTTCTGACTTTCTAACATAAAAGCATATAATGTCCAGATTAACTCTAAACTGATACTAGAGCAATTTTTGGTTGTTATTGCTCTTTTAACCGTTTCAGCTCTATATACATAAATACGAATTTTATGTACTTCAAGGGAAAAATTTATTGCTGATATGAAATGAATTTTTTAAAGATAACCAATGCAGCATTTTAATATAAATGTTTAGCTGGCTTGTGATGAAGAATCGAACTCTAGAAGCATTGGCTGTTTTATCACTATTCAATGACTCATCAAAGGAAGAATGCTTTGTTGACACAATAATGAATTTGGAAGATCTTGTGGAAGCCAAGAAGTCATCTAATTCTATTATGCTATCCCAATTCTTCAAAAGAACTTATTTGTTAAGGTAACTATATAAAACTAGACTTGGTATAATTTAGGCCATTTTAAGGAGCTTTTTCCCCCCCCCCCCCCCTTCCACTTCTTGACAATGTTGTCTCACCCCCTAAGAGATTATATCTTGCACACAATATATATATATATATACATAATTATATATATTTATATGTGACCGTCTACAGGAACACCGGGCACAACGCGGCACCCTTCGAAAACATTTTTTTGCACTTACAGAGTTGTCGGCGTCCAGATATTGAGCTCTCCAAGTTTTATCGTCGTAGCTTAAGTCGTTCCCACTATAATAGACCTAACCGTTCCCTTCCGTCGGCTTGAAACAATACATTTTTAAGAAATCGATCGATATTTTCTCGATATTTACGCACGCCGCGTTGTGCCCGGTTTTCCTGTAGATGGTCACATATAAAGTTCATGAATATCAAATCATGAAATTATTTGTGGATATGATGAGTCCTAAGCTTGTACTATATTTACCATCTAACATTATCAATACTAATGGTTTGCTTCAGTACATGTGGCGAGCAATTTAGCCTATAGTCATTCACATTTCTCAATATGATTGTTCAGGCCTGTGAGGATGCCTGAAGAACTGTTCATTTACTATATAATGACCTTTCATCATATTTGTGTGTCTGTTTTTTATACGCATATGCATTTTATTTTTTCCCGCTTGATACGATTATGTATTAGCTGTGTATATTTTTAAACAAATATTCTAAGCTTCTCAGCTCAGTGCAGTGTATTAGATGTGGACTCACAATATAATGGACTGAAGATAAATAGTGTTTGTCTGTCAGTATTTCTCCTAGTCCACTATAATGCATTTGTATTTTACAAGGGAAACAATAGTATGAATTAATTGTCTGCCCCAAACCAAGGCCAGAGAATAGCACGTCCAATCAGTGTGTGTGTGTGGCAATCCTTTTGCTAGAGAGCAGCCAGCCTGTTTCGATACCCTAAATAGTCCAAATGGTTCTCACATGTACCAAATATGCTCTATGATGTTATGAATGCAGCTGTAAATATAATTTGTCCAACAAAAACTGACTGTATCGTTACTTGTTGTTGTTGTACTTTTATTATGGTACATGTATGTAAAAAAAATCACTCACATATGTAATGCATTTTTTTTGTCTATAGCATGAAATGAATTTAAAGCACAAAGAAGATTTGAAATACAATAACTGCTGATGTAATATGCAGGAAGATTATCAATTTTAAGTAAACACGTTAATTTGATATTATTTGTTAACCCTCAGCACGCATGCATGAGAGGATTATAGTAATCATCCTGTTTGTCTGTCTGTCTGTCTGTCATGCTCTGATTTTGGAGATTATTGACAATTAACTGTTGATTTAAGTATGAACTTACTCAGAACAAATTTATTTAGGACCTTTTATTGTGCTACTATTTAAAAATTAGGGCTAATTGTTGATAAAACACAAATCTTTCAGCTCTGCATACGTGTCAGCTTCTTGTGGATGCCCCCTAGTGTCATGTCATAATCACACGAGCAAATAATAATTGGTTGCAGCCTGCTGTGTAGTTTGCTTTATCCTCAGGGAAGTTAATGAGTTGAAAGAAGTGAAGTTTCACATTGAAAATGTATGCAAGTGAGTGTTTCTAATCTGTTTAGCTTCTTTCTCTTATGAAGATGTTTCCATGTACCATTTTCATTGCTCGAGGTACATTGATGCCTGATTAAAATAGCTAATAGATAGTTTGTTCTTTTGTTCTGAGATTATATTGTAATAGGTTGGTAGTGTTTAGTAGCGCTGAAGGTTTGCACCTTTGGTGCTTCATATAGACTGCAAAAGGTCACAAAATTCTATCTGATTTAGGAAGTTAAAATTTATGTCACTACTATATTTGATCCTTTTAGATTTTTTCTCATGCTACTCTTGTTCTTGATAACTTCACAAGTTATCACTTTAGTAGGGTAAGCCAGAAATGTTTATGGGATCATTTGATGAAAATATTCACCATTCTCTTAATTGCAGATACTACTCTGTTACTTTCTTCTGCTTGGTTGGAATCTCTCAGCCATTCTTGTTATCAGCTATTCTCGGACCCATTGCAATATTGGGATCAGTTACAAGTGTTATGCTCATTGATAGAGTAATTCATTAAAAATAAGTACTTCTGAATTGAAATATTTGGCGAGCGAGCGTAGCGAGCGAGACACTTACAGTTGTAACACAATTGAAAATCGGGGATGTTTGTTTATCAGTATGTATGGACGTACGTAAGGCATTTTTGTACTTTGACCCTCAAGATTTTGTGTTAGTTGGGTGGTCGTCCCCGTCCCAAACTTCACTAAACAGAATCCTCTGTTTATCGACCAGTACCCGTATCACCCTAGAAATTTAATTGTTTACTGTTTTGAATTCTTTTACGGGTGCAGTTAAAACGTGAAAACTTACGGGACTTCCATTTCTGTTCGAGTTAGTGGCGGTGGTAAGTCAATGAGCTCTTTGGCATGGTTATAAGCAATATGCAACAGTATTTACTTGAAAATGCATTGTCCACTAGACTAACCGCGAAGGTAAGTCTTGTGTAGGTGTATGTCCAGTTGTGTCAAAGCTTGTGTCTTTACAGCCACTACTTAGCTAAAGAATATCACAAAGAAAACGTTTAAATAGCGTGTATTGTTTTGCTGTTGTTTTTTTCTTCAATTCAAACAGCTGCAGCAAGTTGTTACTATGGTACTGAAATCCCTTTACAGTGTATGCATAATTTAAAAACTCGACTTTATTTTCAGTAGCTTCAGTGTTAGAATTCAAAATCATTCATATAAAAGTAGTATAGTCTTTAGGCTCGCTCGCCATTTGTGCTCAAGCACATCACTAGTATTGTTGTTATTGTTATTGTGGCTTTTGTGATATAGATTGGAAGAAAAATAGCACTTATAGGATCAAGCTGTGTGAATGTTATTATTTCTTTCACAGTCGGTTCACTTCTGCTTCGGTTTGGTTTTGAGAATACATTAATTAACTACACAGTAGTAATATTGAAATGCTTGAATACGTTCTTTCTCTTCTCGTCTTGGTTGTAAGTTAATATAGGATTATATCTTAATGGGCAAGAGTCAAATAATATATTATTTTAACCCACAATTTCTACTTTTTGCCAAAATCCTCCTCAGACTCTCTTACAGTGATGTACTTTTTTAATTTAAGAAATAATAATAGCAAGACATTGGTGCCATGTGCTAAGTTAGAAATTTATTTTCCCAATTTGAGAACATTCAAGTTTGCACCCAGCACAGACTGCCTGTATCCCCGATGCTTTAAGTGATGTCTTGCTAAGGTGCTGTATGCCACTTGGTTAGCTAGCACTGACAAGAACTAGCTGTAAGACAGTCTGACTATTGCCACCAGCGCACTTAGTGTTACGCAGTTGACATTAATATAACAAAACAGAGGTAACAGTCACAACTCTTAACTCTTACCAAAATTGTTAGCGAATAATTGACTGTGGCTAGTACAAGAGAGGTAAGCAACACCCACAGTAAATCACATGGTGATGACATAAATGTAGTAATTCAATTCAAATAATATGAAATAGTAGTAGCCTTGGACTAAATCCAGGACACCTTGCACCACTCGCTTGCTGCAGTGGGTCTCTAATTGGTGCCATCTGGATAAATTAAAGCTTTCATATGCTTTAACCCAATATTTGGTGACTCCTGTCTACAGATAATGTCTGCTTGTTTGATTAGATGATGTTGATGACAAGCATGCTCTATAAAGATGACAGTTATTTTCTCATTCCCTCTTATTCCTCAACATAACACTCAAACATAACAGTTAAAAAATCATTGTGGAAGTTTGACTAGAGTGACTCAAGATAATGACATTAGCAATAAGTCTAAGTGCTGAGCTTTATTATTGTACATAAAAGAAAAGAATACTGATTATATCATCTCATATTGGCCTAGAATGACTGAATAATTGATAATGTATTTTGTAGCGCTGTTCCATGGGTCATAACCTCAGAGATATTTCCATTAAAGGTGAAAGGTAAGTTGGTATGGTTTTTGTCATTTGATTTAGTTTGATTTTATTTGTTTCCAACAGGAATTGCGTCATCACTTTCTAATTCTACATATGGAATATTTGGTTTCATCTTCAATATGACATTTCCAACTCTAGTGAAGTTTTTAGATCTTCACGGTTATTTGTATGTCACTGGCACAACATACATACTGGCAATCTTGATTATTTGGATATTCATTCCAGAAACAAAAGTAAGAAGTGCCCATATTGTGTTTGTATAATAATCTGTTTATCTACAGAGAGAATTTTAATAGTATCTGTTCATACTTTGTCGTATTTAAAGCCTACTAATAATAGGGGTTCAATTGAATTATACTGCACATCTTGATTACTGAAATAACTCAAAGCCTAATAGAAAATATTACTGAATACTAATGCTATATGGCTAGATACTTTATGAATTAAAACCAATAGAGACTACATAGCTATCAATATAGCCAATAGGCTGTGAGCTTTATGAATGAAGCACCAAAGGTGCGAAAACTCGGCGCTACTAAACACTACCTAGCTATTACAATATGATCTCATACTAACAGAACAAGCTATTTATTAGCTATTTTAATAAGGCATCAATATAGCTCAAGTAAAGAAAATGGTACATGGAAACATCTTCATAAGAAAAGAAGCTAAACAGGCCAGAAACTCTCACCAGTATATATACATTTTTAACGGGAAACTTCACTTCTTTTAACTCTGTCAATTTCCCTGAGCATAAAGCAAACTACACCATGGGCTGCAAGAAATTATTTGCTCACGCAATTATGACATGACACTCGGGGGAATTACCCACAAAAGCTGGAACCTACGCAGAGCTGAAAGCTTTGCATTTTCTCAACAATATTAGCCCAAAATTAAAAAAAAAAGTGGTGCAATGAATGGTCTTAAATCTTCATTCTGCGTAAGTTCATACCTAAATCAACGCTTAATTGTCAGTAATCTCCAACATCAGAACATGACAGACAGACAGACAAACAGACAGGATGACTAATATAACCCTCTTGCGCATGTTCGCTGAGGGTTAATCATATGATATTCATTTTGATGACAAGTAGTTTGCTTTTTTAAATCAAGTTCCAAGGGTGTGGACCATCAGCATTACTATGCACTAGATAGCTATTAGAAAGACCAAAAGAAGTATAAATTTGGAGTACGTATCAATATGAACATGCCAATGTACATGTACAGCTTGAGCAAGTTGATATGTACAGCTTGAGCAAGTTTGTATGTACAGCTTGAGCAAGTTTCTATGTACAGCTTGAGCAAGTTGATATGTACAGCTTGAGCAAGTTGATATGTACAGCTAGAGCAAGTTGATATGTACAGCTTGAGCAAGTTGATAAGTACAGCTTGAGCAAGTTGATATGTACAGCTTGAGCAAGTTGATAAGTACAGCTTGAGCAAGTTGATATGTACAGCTAGAGCAAGTTGATATGTACAGCTTGAGCAAGTTGATAAGTACAGCTTGAGCAAGTTGATATGTACAGCTAGAGCAAGTTGATATGTGCAGCTTGAGCAAGTTGATAAGTACAGCTTGAGCAAGTTGATATGTACAGCTAGAGCAAGTTGATATGTACAGCTTGAGCAAGTTGATATGTACAACTTGAGCAAGTTGATATGTACAACTTGAGCAAGTTGATATGTGCAGCTTGAGCAAGTTGATAAGTACAGCTTGAGCAAGTCGATATGTACAGCTTGAGCAAGTTGATATGTACAGCTTGAGCAAGTTGATGTACAACTCGTGATGAAATGGTAGATGTTAATGCTGTCTTCATAAGAGAATCTTAACATGTAAGTGACTCTCCACCTCACCAGTAGTTTCAACAGAAAACTCCAAGCACTTCAGTAAACCACTGAGAATATAGTGTAATGCTTAACTACAGCAGGCAACAAAGAAATTAGGGGGTGTTACGAACAATCACTTAAGATCATGTGTCCTAAAAATAACTATATTTTTCTGAAATAAGTCAAAACTAAAAAGTTTAGCATATTAAAAGGGACTTAAATGTCCAGTGCAACATTTTGATGCTTGTTTCAATCTTCGAGCGGCTGCCATCTTCGAGATCCACATTTTGTTGCATGACAGAATGACTGACTAAGTGACCAACTGAGAACTGTAACCCTCTCATGCATGTGCACTGAGGGTTAACAATGCATCATAGCTACCTATATGTATCTTGTAAAAGACACGTCTTCTATTCAGTAGTTGAGAGGTGAATAGCAGCACTTCAACTTGCCTTCATTAATAACAGCTCAGCATAACCGTGTCATAAAATAGCAAACTTAGACGACTTGGATTTTAATAAAACTAGAGGTGAGCAACTTTATAGAACTTCTAGATAGCTTCCATCTATACTGAAGCACACCTCTACTTTAATCAATAGGGCAATTAGTAAGGATAGATACTAAAAAAAATTAGGAAAAAACAATGATAATAATAGAGATGGAAAATCATATTTAATGTGACACTTATCAAAATGTAGCATAGTTGTTCATTTGATTGTGAATTGTTTGGTTTGTTAGGGAGTCAGTCTGGGACATGTAGATGAATTATTTCATCAAACTTGGAGGGAACGACTAACTTGTGGTTTCTTTCAAAGGTATCATTCCACAACTGAATACATTTTATCTTACATCATATTGAATACTACAATTTCCTAGAGCTTAGCTAAATATGTTAATAGCAATAGTAGCTATGTAAATGCCATTGTAATTTATTAAGTAGCTATATAGTATTGGATGTTATTATTGTAGAAAGAAGAAATCACCTACTTCAGCCGTAATAAGTGCATACAATCCAACCGCAGATGCGGGTTTTCTCTGAAGATTTCAAGAGCATAACTATTATATTGATTTATAGATGAAGCTTATTTAGTAAATTTAATATGTATGATTCTTAGTGGTGGTCTATGTTTTAAAATTTTATAATTGAAAAAATGAAATCATTAAGACAGCTTCAGTTTCAATTTATACATCTCCTCTTTGCATTTTTAATGTTTTCTGATTTATTGTTATTATTATTATTATTACTGGGAGTGAGTGAAGTGAGTCAGCAGGGCATAATATCTAGCATTAGCTATATTTAGTCCTGTGGATAACTGCAAATTTTACCAAGTTTCGTGCATTTTGTGACGAAACTTTGTACACACCTTTATCAAGTGAATAAAAACAAATTTAGAAGGAGTGCCATCTTCAATTTTGTATTTTGGGGGTGTGGCTGCGATTTCTCAAAAAATAGCTACCCCAGACTTATATCTCATTGTATTTACTTAAATCTTTGATATTTTATTATATTATAATATTGACAACTATTAGAATTTAATTACAACCATTGTAGGGTGTGTACAATCACTTTAGTGAAAATATAGTAACACATTTGAGGTAGCATCAATTATATAATGGATAAGCCTTCATAAAGTATGCTCAAAATTTTGCCTAATGTTCGCTGATAACCGTCCTGATCCGAGGCCGAAGTCTGATGGAAGTGGGCAGTTCCAGTGATAATTCCGAGAGTTGCCATGGTTCAACTATTTATACCATTATTACCGTTATGAACGGAGTTAAAGACCAATTAAACGGAGCGAATATTGTTGTTTTGAGTGGGAAAGTATGTCCAGTTATAGCAGCTAGGGTCATTCCAATACATGGTCAACAAGATAACTGCATTTCGTTCCCTTTCAGCCGCCTTCAAACTAAAAGTGGTTAATGATATCCAGTGAGACCCACAAGACAAAACTTTATGCTCTACTAAATAATTCTCTGTAACCGTTCACAATGAAAACTTCATACAAGTATAAAACTAGATTTTAATTTGTAGCTTTAAAAAACGATACATCACTTTATACCATAGTTATTTGTGCATCTCACTCTGTTTTGTTGACATAAAATTCTTCTTCTGTGTGCCATTCAAACTCTCTTCATGGCTACAAAAAAAAATTTTCCTCATATGATTGGAAGGGAATAACACAGGGGAATGACATTTTTCACCCATGGCTGTTACCACACAACTTTCATATAAATATATTTATTCTATATTAGATATCTTCACAATAGTATTTTTTGTAAAAACTTGATAGTAACAGCAATAAATCTAGTCTACGTGTGTAGAAGCAATATAGCTATGTACTTCCTTACAGTGCACAAAAAAAAATCATATTAGGATATTGTATTTGATTCAATGACTTCAATGTTATAGTAATAGCTTCAATTGTCTCTAAAATCCTTTTAGTTTTCAAAATGAATCATTTTTGTGAAATCAATGTGAAGATTTGGTGTGGTACCAAACTGGTGTCAAATTTAAACCCTTCTATAATAATATAGCTAGCTATACATTTTTGTAAAGTTATGGCAGTACCTGATTTATAGCTCAGTGTGTGCCTGGCATATTTCAGAGATACATTTTTTTCTTAAATCTCAACAATACCAGAGTCAGTCATCTGCCGCCCCCCCAGATGGTCGTGGGAGTTGATATGCTTTTATATGTGGTCATAGCTACCACAAGGGTTAGTATAGCATATAATTTATTGTGAGCTGTATATATGTATTTTCTTTTTTTTACCATATACAGTGAATTCTCTCAACAACGGGCTCTCGAAGAACGGTCAGCCTCTCCACAGCGGTAGTTTTTAGTGGAACGAAACGTTTACAGTACAGTTTCAATAGTTTTATAGCCTCTGATGAACGGCCACCCCCGAATTCTTAACAACGGCCAGGGATAATTAACCTAGAGCGGTCAAAATAGTAAAATTATAGCTACATAATATATATATATAATAATTGTTCTTAATAGCTAGTTACAAATCTCCAGCAGCGATCAGTGGTTCAAGAGTATCTTTCAAATATACGGTGGCGGGCCTTATAAACGATAAACACAGGGTATTTCCAGTCCATAGCCTCCACCTCTATTCACTTTTTCACGCTTAGCTTCAACAAGTCTTGTTGACTTCTTTTCTTAAAAACTGGTACAGAATTGGAGCCATGTTAATGGGGACATGTCCAACAATTGATCCGTCTTTGAAGACTGCTACAGCACTCTTGTCTCTGACATTGGAAGGGGTTGGCGAGCAAAATCTGCAAGAAAATCACTAACACAGAGATTATTATTTGACTATTTTTCACCTCAATAAATCATTCATTGGTCTATTTCTATTATATTATGGATTATCATTATTGCATGGCATAATACTCTAAGAACCCCCGAAGAGAGGCAACTCTCTCAAACGATCTGTCCCCAAGACCGGTTGTTGTTCGGAGGTTTTACTGTATAGCTCATTGATACAAGTTGCTAGTTGTAGCTATATTTCAATTAGCTAGATACTTCAAATTCATACCTTGTGTTGAACAAATGACCCAGCACGTTTTGTGGAAAAACAACATCTAATATCTAATTTAAGAAACAAACTTTCAGTAGCTAAAGTCCATTATGGATGTTGTGATAGATAGCCCAGAGAAGTTACGACAGAAAATTGAACTGAAGACATTATGTTAATATCAGAAATGATATTTTCTCAGTGTGGGTCACAATTTAAGGGAATGGTTGGGGATGGTTTCTCACCTGAGCACCTTGTATACGCTCTTTTAGCCACCCCCCCCCCCCCCCTCCCCTTTCTCCTCAAGTCAAAAGATTTTATTCTTATTGTAGGTGAGGTCTTGATGTGTAATTATGCCACCTGTTCATATAGTCATCATACTTAATTAGAGCTGCCTGTCCACTGTTATTGCCTTCACTAATTATCAAATGCAGTTAGGAAATAAAAACAATAATAAATCTAGAGACGATTCGTAAACAACACGAACAAACCTTGAGAAGGGAGCGTGATGCTGTGGATCGGGAACGCCAGGAAAGAAAAGAAGATTGCAAGAGAAGAGAAACGAATACTTCTGGAGAAAGTCAATTCGCTAGAGAAGGAAAATACTAAGCTTCGAAGCCGAAGGAAGAAAGGTAAGCAAGGAACCGACGATGCTGTGCCGATTACGGAATTTACCGACGACGACCCCGTGCCGATCACTGGATCAGCCGACAACGACCCAGCGACGCCAGCCGGATCTGCCAGAGAGGACAACGTGTTGCCTGTGTCGAGGTCTCCAGCCATCTCTGTGCCAACTCCTGGATCTGAGTCTCCTGGTAGTGTTAGTCCCCTATCAGAAGGTGGTGATGAGAGATTTGGTGTGGGTGTGGAGACAAGGTCGAGTAGTAGAAATAGTGGGAGTCTGGTGGGTATGAAAACAAGGTCAAATTGTAGAAATAGTGGAAGTCTGGTGGGAATGGTTAGTGAAAAACTAGTAGTGTATCGTCAGATGATGTTGGTAGTGTAGGTAGTGGTTCTAATCCAATGTTAGCGCAAGCTGCAGCATTACTTAAGAGTCAAGCCGAAGACATTACGGCTCAGACTAAGGTAGTCAATTTACAGAGTTTACCTCTGTGGGTCGACGGTCAATCACCGCGATCACCAATTACTTAGCCGACTCTCCGTAAACTAATTAAATTGGTAAGCCGCCAGAGAGTTAGAGGAGATTACGCTTTACTCGTACACTCTGGGGCTCGCTGCCACCAGAGTTCCAGTTAGCTAGCCTGCCCTTCCCTGAGGATTAAATCAGTTGGGGTTAAGACGAACTATGGGGAACTAATGAAACGCATGCGTGTCTAAGGTTATATACCGAAGGACACGCATGCGCAGGAAATAATGAAAATGGTCAACCGGAAATCCGGGGCACAAATAAACTGACAAGCGTATACATATTTGAAATAACTCACACTGCTAATAATAAAATGTTCTGGATGATACACACATAAATGTTCTGGAGTTCTATCTTTGTCTTCTCACTCTTCTTCACTACTTCTCGTCTCTGTCTTTCTCTATATTTCTGTCCCTGTCTCCATTCTCTCTCATCACTCCGCCCACATCTCCC